>ERZ1046740.156-NODE-156-length-57790-cov-55.603776_pt1 | contig 57790 bp, 60 predicted proteins | sample MGYA00383093_ERZ1046740 | MGnify/ENA primary metagenome ERZ1046740 (study PRJEB29581, sample SAMEA5548363) | metagenome | biome: marine; feature: coastal; material: water | depth 25 m | study: Short-term variability in the microbial, nano- and picoplankton... | reverse complement strand
TTTGGCAGAAAAAATGCAAGCTGAGGCATTAAAAAAAAATATTGAATTAGAAAAATCAGTAGCTAAAGCCAAAATTAAAGCTGAAGCTGAAGCTGAACAGCAAAGAATTTTGGCAGAAAAAATGCAAGCTGAGGCATTAAAAAAAAATATTGAATTAGAAAAAGCTCAGTCAAAAAAAATCAAGAAAAAAGCAGAAAAAATTCAACCGCCAGCCAAACAAGAACCTCAACAAGCCGTGGATGAACCTTGGTATAAATTCTGGTAAAAATTATTTATCATGTCATCTCTAGTTATTAACAATTTAAGCTGTCAAAGGGGTTATAACCAACTCTTTAATGATTTATCTTTCCGGGTAGATTCTGGAGATATTTTAAGAATCACTGGTACCAATGGTAGTGGAAAAACCTCATTACTTAAAATTCTAGCTGGCATTAATTCTCAAGAACAAGGCAATATAATACTAGATCAACACTCTATTAAAACTGATGAATACCAACAAGAAATCTTCTATTTAGGCCATCAAGCAGCACTTAGCGGCGAACTCACTAGTCTTGAAAATCTTGAATTTTTAAGTGCCTTAAACAAATCAACCAGCCAGCAAGATCTTATTCAAGCGTTAAATGATATTGGCTTGAAGGGCTATGAAGATGAGCATTGTGCCAACCTATCAGCAGGGCAAAAACGTCGAGTTATTCTAGCTGGACTATTTGTTTCTAAAGCTAAGGTATGGCTATTAGATGAGCCTTTTACTGCGCTTGACCCTAAAGGCGTTAAAATTGTAGAAAGTAAAATTGCTCAACATTGTGGCAATGGTGGATTGTGTTTATTCACCACTCACCAAGATTCTGCACTGGCTAATCAACGAGTGATTTCACTGTGAATATTTACCTTAAAACACTCAAACGAGATCTGCATGTTGCACTGAGAAATCCATCTAGCGTACTCAACCCTTTGCTATTTTTTATTATTTCAGTGTCGCTATTTCCGCTAGCTATTAGCCCAGAAGCATCTGTATTATCACAAATTGCTGCTGGCATCATCTGGGTGGCAAGTATGCTGGCTGTACTATTATCACTTAATGCACTTTTTCATCATGATTATGAAAATGGCATTTTGGAGCAAATGATCACCTCGCACCATTCACTACCCTTGCTGATATTATCTAAAATTACAGCTCATTGGCTACTAACTGGGATTCCAATTATTTTATTATCACCTTTATTGGGCGTATTTCTATTTTTAGATGATAATGGTATTAAAGTGCTAATGATTACTCTATTACTTGCCACACCAAGTTTGAGCCTTATTGGTAGTATTGGCGCCTCACTGATTGTTGGCATTAAAAATTCAGGCATGCTTTTATCTTTATTAATTTTGCCACTCTATATTCCTATTTTAATCTTTGCCTCAAGTGCCGTTTCTCAAGCTCAGTTTGGACTGTCGATTGATAGTCAACTATATTTTTTAGCCATGTTCTTGGTATTAAGCTTAATGAGTGCACCTTTTATCAGCGCTATTGCTTTAAAAATAAGCTTGGAATAAACCTTATAATTTGCTATAATAATCTAACACGCTGATTTGTCCCGATTGCTAGCGTTACTACTTAGAGTAGTTAAATTAAGCTAAAGCAGGCGTTCTTCTTAACTGAAAACCCTTCTTAAAAAATGGGTTTTTAACGTTCACAAAGGAGAACAAAAAAATGATATTTACCTCTGAATCGGTGTCTGCAGGACACCCTGATAAAGTTTGCGATCAAATTTCTGACGCTATTTTAGATGCGGCTCTAGCACAAGATAAAAACTCTCGTGTTGCTTGCGAAACTTTAGTTAAAGACAACAACGTTGTGCTTGCTGGAGAAATCACCACAGGCGCTAGCATTAACTACGAAAAAATTGTTCGTGATACTATTAATGAAATTGGTTACAACGATGATGAATTAGGCTTTAATGGCTCAACTTGTAATATTGCCAACCTATTAGGTGAGCAATCTCAAGACATCGCCCAAGGTGTTGACGAATTTGAAAACCACGAACAAGGTGCTGGCGATCAAGGCCTTATGTTTGGTTATGCCTGTAATGCAACCGATGTTTACATGCCTGCACCTATTTTATACGCACACCGCTTGGTAGCGAAACAAGCTGAACTAATGAAAAATGGCACATTACCTTGGTTGCGTCCCGATGCAAAATCACAAGTTTCTTGTGTTTATGAAGGTCATAAAATTGTTGGTATTGATGCTGTTGTACTCTCTACTCAGCACGATGAAAGTATCGAATTAAAAGATCTTCAAGAAGCTATCATGGAAGAAGTGATCAAACCTGTATTACCAAGTGAATGGTTAAATGCTGATACAAAATATCACATCAACCCAACTGGAAAGTTTGTTATTGGCGGCCCTGTGGGTGACGCTGGCCTTACAGGTCGTAAAATTATTGTAGATACTTATGGCGGTATGGCACGTCATGGTGGTGGTGCTTTTTCTGGCAAAGACCCTTCAAAGGTTGATCGTTCTGCTGCATATGCAACACGCTATGTGGCTAAAAATATTGTCGCTGCAGGCTTAGCAGACAGATGTGAAATTCAGGTGTCTTATGCTATTGGCGTAGCAGATCCGACTTCAATCAATATTGAAACTTTTGGCACTGGCAAGATCTCAAATGCTGAAATTGAAGCTTTGGTACGCGAGCATTTTGACTTACGCCCTAAAGGTTTGATTGCTATGCTTGATCTTAAGCGTCCAATTTATCAACAAACTGCTAGTTATGGTCACTTTGGTCGCACAGAAGATGAGATCACTTGGGAAAAAACGGATCGCGTTCATTTGTTGAAATAATCAATTATTAATCAAGTTTGGTATAATTATCAAACTGCCAAGGGGCGTTGCGTTGAAATTATTTTCAATCAGGCTTGGCTATCAGAACAATAAAACGACGCTCATTTTTTTAAATTTTCTAAAGGAGAAAAAATGAGCAATAATACTTTAAACAATAACGACTATAAAGTAGCTGATATGAGCTTGGCTGATTATGGCCGCAAGGAAGTGGAATTAGCAGAAGCAGAAATGCCAGCACTAATGACACTGCGTAATAAATATCGCAACGAACAACCACTTAAAGATGCGCGCATCTTAGGCTGTATTCACATGACCATCCAAACAGCGGTACTAATGGAAACTTTGGTTGACTTAGGCGCTGAAGTACGCTGGTCAAGTTGTAATATTTTCTCAACTCAAGATCACGCAGCAGCTGCAATGGTTGCTGCAGACATTCCTACTTTCGCTTGGAAAGGTGAAACGGAAGAAGAGTTTTTATGGTGTATTGAGCAAACTATTTTAGACAACGGCAAGCCTTGGAATGCCAATATGGTGCTTGATGATGGCGGTGATTTAACCCAAATGTTGCATGAAAAATATCCTGAAATGTTAAAAGACATTCACGGTATTAGTGAAGAAACCACAACGGGCGTTCACCGTTTATTAGAAATGATGGAAGAAGGTACACTAAAAGTGCCGGCTATCAATGTAAATGACTCAGTCACAAAATCAAAAAATGACAACAAATACGGCTGTCGTCATTCATTAAACGACGCTATCAAACGTGGTACTGATATGTTAATGTCGGGCAAAAAAGCACTGGTTATTGGTTATGGTGATGTGGGCAAAGGCTCTGCACAATCCCTTCGCCAAGAAGGCATGATTGTAAAAATTTCTGAAATCGATCCAATTTGTGCCATGCAAGCTTGCATGGACGGCTTTGAAATCGTATCACCTTATAAGCAAGGCAATAACACCGGTAAAACTGATGATATCAACAAGCGTCTATTGGCAACAACCGACCTAATTGTTACCACAACGGGTAATTTCAACGTGTGTGATTCAGCAATGCTACAAATGCTTAAAGCAGGCTCTGTGGTGTGTAATATTGGCCATTTTGATAATGAAATAGACACTCAATTTATGCGTGATAATTGGCGTTGGGACGAAGTAAAACCTCAAGTTCATCGTGTATTTAGAAGTGACGATAAAAATGATTACTTAATTTTATTATCTGAAGGTCGTTTAGTTAATTTAGGTAATGCAACGGGTCACCCTTCTCGTATTATGGACGGCTCATTTGCCAACCAAGTATTAGCTCAAATGCATCTATTTGATGCAAAATTCGCTTCACGTGGTGGTAATATCTACGTTGAGGTTCTTCCTAAAAAACTAGATGAAGAAGTCGCTGCTGGCATGGTAGGTGGCTTTGGTGGTGTATTAACAACACTAACAGATGTTCAAGCTGACTACATTAATGTAAATAAGGAAGGTCCATTTAAGCCAGAATCTTATAAATATTAGACTTTAGCTTTAAGTTAAAATACTAAATGCGACTCTCGAGTCGCATTTTTTATGTCATTTTTATTATTTTAAATATTTTTATAAAAAGTATCAAAATGACATAAAAATAGCTAAAAATTGACAAAAAACTAATAAAAACAAGCGTAAATCTTGTTTATTGGTCAATAATTCATTATTTTTAGCTTTATTTTCAAAATTTCTTATATTTTTAACCATTATTTATTATGATTAACCCAATATTTACCCATAGTTCGCAATTTGAGCAGGCTTTTTCTCAAGGTTTAGAGTTCATGCTTGAGAATGATGAGCTTGGCGTGTTTATTTTAGTGCTAGCCAATGCCATTGCAGATGAAAAATTATGGCACCAACTCAAGCCATCGTTAATTGAAAAATTTGAACAATTAAAAGCTGGCGATCTCCAAGGTGCAGACGATGACGTTGCTGTTTTTCGTCAATTAATGAAGTTAGACTTAAATGATTTAGATATTGCCAAATATAAAGATTTGGGTAAATTTGAATTACAGTACAATCCACTTCGTGCTCTACGCCCACAAAGAATGTCTAGCGCCAAAACCCAGGGCATGAGTGAAGATTTTAATAAGAACAGTTTTAACTTTAATAAGTCCTTTTTACAAAAGGAAATATTCTGGCAAGGAGAGTTTTTCTCTAAAAATATTTCTCTTTTTTATAATAAATTTCCCTTTGCTAGACTTCATGGTCTAGTGGTTGTAGAAGCTGAAAAACAACACCCTCAACTGATGACTGCTGAACTTCATCAATTTGCTTGGATGATGGCTAATGCTATTGGATTAAATATTAAAGGCTTTAGTTTAGCTTACAATTCTTATGGTGCTTATGCATCCGTTAATCATTTTCACCTACAATGTTTTGTTAGAGAAAAGCCCCTGCCTATTGAAAATGATGAAAAATATCCACTTATTAATTATTGGTTTAATTCAGTTGGTGACGCTTGGGAATTTATTGAAAGTTTACATCGTGATCAACAGCCGTATCATTTAATTTATCGTGATCATGCTATTTTATGTGTTGTGCGCAAGCGTCAAGACGATTACAGCCATGCTGATTGGACTTCAGGATACGCCTGGTACGAAGCTTGTGGCGGTGTCAACACTGCTACTTTAAAAAATTTTGATGAACTAACTGAAGATACGTTAAAAGAAGAATTACTCAAATTAAAAATAACCTAGAAAAATAATCAGTTATTTCCAAAGTTGTTCTTTTTTTTGCTATAATCAAATCATTATTAAATATCCTCAGTATTTAATAATGGCTAAAAAAGGTTTTATCTTTATATTACTTTTTTAGCCTCTTGGGGGCTTTCAATTAATTCTTCTTAGCTTTATATATAAAGCCCCCAACCTTATACGTCTTATCTATTTTCAAATACCCGCTTAACCTATGTTTGATGCGGTAAAATTTTTTGTAATTTATATAATAATTTGACAGTATTAATATGTCCATTTCAGATTTAGATGCAACGGCATCTTTTCAAAATTTAATTCTAAAACTCCAAACTTTTTGGGCTTCAAAAGGTTGCACATTGCTACAACCCTTTGATATGGAGATGGGTGCAGGCACTTTTCATCCAGCTACCTTTTTAAGAGCTATCGGCCCTGAGCCATGGAATGCAGCTTATGTACAACCTTCGCGTCGCCCAACGGATGGACGCTACGGTGAAAATCCTAATCGCTTACAGCACTATTATCAATTTCAAGTCATTCTTAAACCATCTCCTAAAGATATTCAAGATTTATACCTAGAATCATTAGCTGAAATCGGTATCGATCTAACCAAACACGATGTTCGCTTTGTTGAAGACAATTGGGAATCTCCAACACTAGGCGCTTGGGGGTTGGGCTGGGAGATTTGGCTAAACGGCATGGAAGTGTCTCAATTTACCTATTTTCAACAAGTAGGTGGCCTACCTTGTAAGCCAGTTGCAGGCGAGCTAACTTATGGTCTTGAGAGGTTAGCCATGTATCTTCAGGGCGTTGACTCTGTGTTTGATTTGGTTTGGACAGAGGGTGTTAGCTACGGCGATGTTTTCCATCAAAATGAAGTAGAACAATCAAAGTACAATTTTGAAATTGCTGATACCGCCGTACTATTTAAGCAATTTGATGAAGCAGAAGCTATGAATGAGCAGCTTATTGATCAAGCACTACCTTACCCTGCTTACGAACAAGTAATGAAAGCCTCTCATTTGTTTAACTTATTAGATGCTCGCCACGCCATTAGTGTGACAGATCGCGCACGCTTTATTCGTCGTGTTCGCGCTATGAGCCAAAAAGTAGCGCAAACCTATTATGATTCACGCGAAGCATTAGACTTCCCAATGGTGAAAAAATAATCAACGATTAATGCAGCTATTTTCTAGACTTTATCAAAAAACTCTGGATTGGGCGCAAAGTAAATTTGCCGTTTATTGGCTTTGTGTCATTAGCTTTTTAGAGTCATCGGTATTACCTTACCCGCCTCCTGATGTTTTATTAGCACCAATGGCACTTAAACAGCCTAATAAGGCTTATCGATTTGCACTAATTGCAACGGTGTTTTCAGTATTAGGTGGCCTAGCTGGCTATCTTTTAGGTGAAATTTTGTTGAATTTTTTACTCAGCTATGAACTTATTAAACCAAACTCAGTTAATACAATTAAAGTATTTTTTGATGAGTACGAAATCTGGGTGGTGGCACTTGCAGCCTTTAGCCCTATTCCTTATAAGCTCGCCACCATTACGGCCGGCAGCATGGCTATGCCGCTTTTACCTTTTATTGCCATCTCGCTTGTAGCGCGTGGCGCTCGTTATTTTTTAGTGGCAGGCCTGGTTAGAGCTTATGGTGAACAATGCGATCAATGGCTACAAAAATACATTGACCGTCTAGGTTATGTTTTAATTGTATTAGTTATTTTTGGAGTTTGGTATGTTGATTAAATTATTGAGCGCGCTGTTAGCGCTGTCACTCAGCGGCTGTTATTCTTCACCGCCAAAGCAATCTGTTATTGTTGTTGAAAAATCCCATCATTTAGAAAATATCAATCATCAGCGTCTAAGTCTAGAGTCAAATGCCAGACCTATTAAAATTGTTAATAAAAAAACTAAAATTAAAAAAAACGAGCAGCAATCTCGTACCGATACACATAAAAAAATAACAAAAAGCGCTTCCAAATGGCGCACACCGGTTAGTGCAAAAATTAGCAAAACCTTTTCTAAAAAACACCCGGGTTTAACTTTCAATACTCATTTAGGTCAGGATATTCGAGCCATTCGTGATGGTAAGGTTATTCATATTGGCGACAAGACGTCTAGCCAAGGGATGATAATTATCATTCGTCACCCACTTGGTTTTTACAGTACTTATACTCAAAATCAATCTTTGGCTGTTTCTGTGGGAGATGAGGTTACTAAAAACCAGCTGATTTCTACTACCAATGACAAACCTTTTTACTTCGAAATGAAAAAATTTAAACAAACAATTAACCCTCTCAAGTACTTACAATAAGCGCTAAAATATTGATTATGAATGATTTTTTACAAAACATGACACCTTACCAAGTCGTTGGTATTTTATTTGCAATAGCACTTGGTGTTCATTTAATACTAGGCTTTATTTTAAACCAAGTCGCTAAACATGCAGGAAAAACCAAAAATCAGCTAGATGATCACTTAATCAAAGCAATTTCCGCGCCTTTAAAAGCGTTAATTTGGTTTGGCTGGATTTACTTTTCTATTAATGCATTTAATGAGCAAATTAATGCAATAAAAACTATTGTTGAATATATCGACATTGCGCCAATTTTTATTATCACTTGGGGTGTTGTTAGAGTTATTTCCGAGGTAGAAATCTACCTGATCAATAAAGATTCTAGTGTTGACAATGACTCAGTTAGACTATTTTCAAGACTCATTAAAATCTTAATTATTATTGCTATTTTATTGGGCATTGCTCAACATCTTGGCTTTTCAATTTCCAGCCTACTTACCTTTGGTGGCGTGGGTGGTATTGTTATGGGTTTTGCTGCTAAAGACATGTTGAGTAATATTTTTGGCGGATTAATGATTCAAATGGATAAGCCTTTTTCAACCGGTGATTGGATTCGATCAAGTGAGTTTGAGGGTACAGTTGAAAAAATTGGCTGGCGCATGACGCGTATTCGTACTTTTAGTAAAAATCCGGTTTACATTCCTAATTCTATTTTTGCTTCAATCCCGATCGAAACCCCTTCGCGTATGACTAATCGCCGCATTAAAGAAATTGTTGGCATTCGCTATGATGATATTGAGCAAATGCCAAAGATTGTTTCTGAAGTGGAGGAAATGCTTAAAGCCCATAAAGACATTGACCAGTCTCAATCTTTACGTGTTTACTTTAACTATTTTAATGCCTCGTCTATTGACTTTAATATTTACGCCTTTACAACAACAACCAATAAAGGCGAATATCAAAAACTCAAGCAAGAAATTTTGTTAGAGGTTGCAACAATTATCGCCAAAAATAAAGCGGAAATCGCCTTCCCAACACAAACATTACACATTCAAAGCTCTCAAGAGACTTAATAAGCCCAATGATGAATAAACTACACATTCGCACTTTTGGGTGTCAGATGAACGAGTACGACTCCAATAAGATGATTGACGTACTTAAACACTCACATGGGCTAATGCTTACTGATGATGCGCTTGAGGCAGATGTATTGCTACTTAATACTTGCTCAATTCGTGAAAAAGCCCAGGAGAAACTCTTTCACCAATTAGGGCGCTGGCGCAAGCTTAAAGAAAAAAATCCCAATTTAGTGATTGGTGTTGGCGGCTGTGTCGCCTCTCAAGAAGGTGAGTTAATCCTTAAACGTGCACCTTATGTGGATATCATTTTTGGCCCACAAACATTGCACCGCCTGCCAACTATGCTGAATGATGTACTGGGCGATAAGAAAACTAGCATTGATATTTCATTTCCTGAAATTGAAAAATTTGACCATCTACCCGAACCTGAAACAAATGGTGTTAGTGCATTTGTTTCTATTATGGAAGGTTGTAGTAAATATTGCACTTTTTGCGTTGTACCTTATACGCGCGGTGAAGAAGTGTCGCGCCCATTTAACGATGTGATCAAAGAAGTGCAAGTTTTAGCTAATCAAGGTGTGCGAGAGATTAATCTTCTGGGTCAAAATGTTAATGCCTATCAAGGTGTTATGGATGACGGAGAGATTGCGGACTTGGCATTACTCATTAACATTGTTGCACAAATTGATGGTATTGATCGTATTCGCTACACCACCTCTCATCCAGTTGAATTTTCAGAAAGCCTGATTCAAACTTATGCTGAAGTGCCTGAATTAGTTTCACACCTTCACTTACCTATTCAAAGTGGCTCTGACAAGATTCTAGGATTGATGAAACGCGGACACATGGCTATTGAGTATAAATCTAAAATTAGAAAACTGCGTGAAATTCGCCCAGATATCTCTATTTCCAGTGATTTTATTATTGGATTTCCTGGTGAAACTGAGCAGGATTTTAACGATACCATGAAGTTAATTAATGACATTGGCTTTGATAAATCCTTTAGTTTTATCTATTCTGCACGCCCTGGAACGCCAGCAGCATCTTATGCTGATGATGTTGACATGCAGATTAAAAAAGATCGACTGACTTTGGTGCAAAAAACCATCGATGAGTCAACTGAGGCTATCTCAAAATCCATGATTGGTAGCGTACAAAAAGTACTGGTAGAAAATAAAGCTAAAAAAAGCAACGGCCTATTTGGTCGAACAGAAAACATGCGCAATACTCATTTCAAAGGTGATGAATCATTAATTGGGGAGATTGTAGATGTAAAAATTACTGATGCTCGTGGCAATTCTTTAATGGGTGAGTTATTTTCTTAACATCTAATGAGTCGAAAATGGTAAAGATATCTTTTGAGATACGCCATCAACAACGATCGAAACATTGGCCATCCAATGCATTTTCCTAAGCAAGCAAATCGACAGATAGCCTTCACCTGTAAAATTATTTAAGTTATTTTTTGTTAGCAAATAGTCAATCGTATTGTAATCAACATCAATACCTTCGAAACCAATACTCACCTGCTCTGCATCAATACCTTGCATATAAACATCCATTCTCAGAGGTTTAGTATGTGGTATGCCTTTTGGATTAATGCTAATGGTAACAATTTTATCCATAGAAATTTCAACACGGCATTTAGATTCAGAAATTCTACAATCATTAACCACAATGCGTTCTTTTGTTAAATTATTCGAATAAGACTCCGATGCATGGCTAAATCCAGCAATATTAAGCATTAGCAATGCCAGAAAAATAGATATTTTATTTTTCAAAATTGCTCTACCATTAAGCCGATATCATTAGCTATTTCAAATACATTATGAGACGATGGAAATTTAGCAAAAATTTTACCATCTGGCGAAATTAAATAAATCTCAGCAGTGTGGTTAATTGAATAATCGCTTATTTTGTCAGGCATTTCTTTTCCCATAGAAACAAATGCTTCTTTACCACTCACTAAAAATGACCTTTCGTAATATGCACCAAATAATTTAACCAACCGATCAATTTGAGCCTGCTCACCAGAAACACCTAAAAAACTTTTATCAAAATGGGTAATATAAGTTTTTAACACTTCTGGCGTATCTCTTTCTGGATCAAAAGTAATCGCCACAAATTTCAATTCAGGCTTAATATCTTTATTAACAAGGATTGGCTTTAACATAGACATATTCATTAACACGGTTGGGCATACATCTGGACAATGTGTATAAATAAAAGCTAATAATGTCCATTTATTTTTAAAATTCTCATTATTAAACAATTCACTATTGTGATCAACCAATGAAAAATCAGGTAAATTTCCTTTCTCATTATGTAGAATTTTAGAGGTTTTCAGTTGTTTTTCTAAAGTTGTATAATCAGACTGAGCCTGAATATTAGAAAACAACAGCAACCCTGTTAGAAGGGTAAAAACAAATATCATTTTTTTATACATTAGTGATCCATAGAATTATGTTTCATCATTGCTTTGCCTTTTCTAACTACAGCATAAGCTGTATGCACAATACTATTGTCAAATTCTAGCTCAATCATAACTATCTTCCCTTCACTAGGAACAGACTCTGGACCAATTAACATAATATGCCAACTACCTGGCTTTAGATGCAGTCTACTCTGTGCCAAGATAGGCATATACTGCTGTTTTTTCATCTTCATCATTCCATTGTGATTAGTCGTCCTATGAAGCTCAACACGCTGAAAACCTTTTGCCTTTGCTGAAAGCAGTTTAAGCTCATGGTTAGTATTATTTTGAATTTGCATAAATACACCTAACATTGGCGCATTAACTGGTGCAGACCTTACCCATGGATCATGAATAACAACATCATAAGATTGTTTATTAGTTACAGCATGCTCATGATTCGAATGTGCATAAACTGGAAACACCTGAGAAATTAACAACAATAATACGAAACTTTTCATATTCTCCTCGCCTCTAATATAAGTTAAAGTTAGTATATATTATTTTTTCACCCTTTCATAGTCTATAACCCCATGAGACCAACACTTAACATTGGCCACTCTCAATTCTTTCTTTATTAAGCAAAGAATAATTAAAATAGCATTATTTAATATTATACAAATGGGCATAGAAAACCCATGCAGTAGCTAGCAATGATAAAATAATACATATGCAAATAACACTTGAAATTGATAACTCAGAACAATTAGCTAGCGTTTGTGGATCGTTTGATCGCAACCTAGAAACTATTGCCAAAAGTCTGGATGTGGAAATCAACAACAAAGGTCAGGAGTTTGTTATCCGTGGTGATAACAAACATCTTGCTACAAGAATTTTACAAGATTTATCTGTACTGGCAAAAACCCAATCTATTGGGGCGCACGATGTAGAAATGAGCCTTAAAGCCTACACGCAAGACGACTTGCCGAATGAATCAGTCAATATTAAAACCAAACGTAAATTTATTCATGTACGCTCTCGCAATCAACAGCTTTACGTTAAATCCATTAAAGATCAAGACTGCGTCTTTGGTATTGGTCCAGCAGGCACAGGAAAAACTTACTTGGCAGTGGCAAGGGCAGTTGAGGCACTAGAACGTTCAGATGTGCGCCGTATTGTTTTAGTGCGTCCTGCGGTTGAAGCGGGTGAAAAATTAGGATTTTTACCTGGCGATTTAACCGAAAAAATTGACCCTTACTTACGTCCTATTTATGATGCTTTATATGAAATGATGGGGTTTGACAAAGTTACCAAATTATTAGATAAAAATATTATTGAAGTGGCGCCGCTTGCCTTTATGCGCGGTCGAACTTTAAACGAAGCTTTTATTATTTTAGATGAAGCTCAAAATACCACTACCGAACAAATGAAAATGTTTTTAACGCGTATGGGTTTTGGCTCAAAAATGGTAATCACTGGTGATGTCACCCAAATTGACTTAGCCAGACCCAACCAATCTGGGCTTCTACATGCGATGAAAGTTTTAGAAAATGAGCCAAAAATCTCTTTTTGTCATTTTCATTCTAGAGATGTGGTTAGACATAAACTGGTTCAGCGCATCGTACAGGCTTACGAAATCTTTGAATAATCCAATGAAAATTATTGTCGGACTTTCGGGTGGTGTTGACTCATCTGTTGCCACACTCATGCTACTAGAACAAGGCTATGACGTTGAAGCCTTGTTTATGAAAAACTGGGATGAAGATGATAAAGATGGCCACTGTACGGCTGAGCAAGATTTATCAGATGCGCAAAAAGTTGCCGATAAATTAGGGGTAAAACTACATACTATTAACTTTTCAGCAGACTATTGGGAAGACGTTTTTGAACATTTTTTACAAGAACATAAAAAAGGCAGAACCCCAAATCCAGATGTTCTTTGCAATCAAAAAATCAAGTTCAAAGTTTTTCTAGAGCATGCACTATCTTTGGGTGCTGATAAAATTGCAACAGGACACTACGCAAGAATATCACATGATGATGGCGAATATCAACTCAAGACAGGGCTAGATAATAATAAAGATCAGAGTTATTTTTTATATCTTTTAGGTCAAGAACAATTGAGTAAAAGTTTATTTCCATTAGGGGGGATTAGCAAAACTGAAGTTCGAGCAATTGCCAATAAACATAATTTAATTACTGCCGATAAAAAAGACTCAACTGGCATTTGTTTTATTGGGGAGCGTAATTTTTCAGAATTTTTACAAACCTATCTACCTAAGCAACAGGGTGATATTGTTGATGAAAACGGCCAGTTTATCAAACACCATCAAGGCTTGGCTTTTTATACGATTGGACAACGTAAGGGGCTTGAAATTGGTGGCGGCTTTAGCAATTCTCCAGAGCCTTGGTTCGTGGCTGATAAACGCGTCGAGTCCAATGAAATATTGGTAGTTCAGGGTGATCATCAACTTCTCTATCACAACACACTTAACACTTCAAATCTACATTGGATTGGATCACAGCCAAATCTACCACTTAGCTGTCAGGCCAAAATTCGCTATCGACAAGCCTCACAAGATTGTACAATTATCAAACAAAATGATTGTGTTAAAGTTATTTTTAAAAACCCACAAAGAGCTATTACACCCGGGCAATCCATTGTATTTTATAATGATGACATATGCCTAGGCGGCGCTATTATCGAGACTAGAAATAATGAATAAAATTAACAATCAAACACTAGCCTTGGCCGGATTACTTCAAAGTGCTGCTTTGGTTGATCAACTTGCCTCAAAAGGCAGTTGCAATACTGAGTGCTCTAATGCAAGTTTGGGTAGTATTACAACTACTGGATCAAACGTTAATGAAATTTTCAACTCTCGAGAGAAGCTATCTATTGGTATGGCTACTCTAAAAGAAGCACTTGGAAAACGAACAAAATCTATACAAACAATTGTTTTTTACGCACTATCGCTGATCAACCTTGAAAAGAAATTGATGAAAAATCCAGCCTTATTAAATACTATTACTGCAGAAATTAATACACTTAATAATCAAGATTTTTTTGAAATTACTCATAGCAACTCCATCGCAAAATTAGCCGAATTGTACAAAACGACTCTGGGCGAGCTCACACCAAGAATTATGATTAAAGGTGGGCAAATGCATTTATCCAATCAACGCACTGCAAATCATATTAGAGCATTACTACTATCTGGCATACGCAGCGTATCTTTATGGAAATCTCAAGGTGGAAAAACCTGGCATTTGTTATTTAATAAACGCAAAATACTGATGGCAATTGATACGCTACAAAAGCCAATTTAACAATACACTTACTAAATACAACTTAAGTAATTTAAATTCTGAATTAGCACTAGACTTTTCCCAACTAAGACTTTATAATTACGCCTTTAAATATTTAACACTTACATAATACGATGGCTAATTCAGCAGGTTCAAAAAAACGCGCAAGACAAGCAACAAAACGTAACAAGCACAATTCACAAATTCGCGCTAAAGTTCGTACATTTATCAAGAAAGTATCTTACGCATTGGACGCTGGCAATAAAGAAGAAGCACAAGGTGGTTTTGCTGCAATGCAAAAGATGATTGACCAGTCAGTCAGCAAAGGCTTAATGAATAAAAATCAAGCTGCTAGAAAAAAATCTCGTCTTAACGCACAAATAAAAGCACTATAAACTAAAACGTTTACATTGCTATAATAAAGCCCTCGATTGAGGGCTTTTTTTACGCATATATGAAACAGATTAACGAAGAAGATAAGCAACTATTCAGGTCAACTGTTGATGCTACTACGCCCACTGATAAAGATGGTAATAAAAAATCAACAGCAATCAAGCGCCCACCATTTACAGCCTACAGCTATATCAATGAAGCCAACTTAGGGGGCTCTGAAGTTGTCTCTTATTTTAAAAGTGGTGTGTCACCCAAAATCATTAAAAAAATGAAACGTGGTGATATTGATCATGCACCAACACTAGACCTTCATGGGCAAAGTGTTGTTGAAGCTTGCGAATCCATGAGTCACTTTATGCACCATCACCAACATGAAAATTTTATCCATATTATTCATGGCAAGGGATATCATTCTGATAATGGTATGAGTATTTTAAAAACACAGGTGGTTAATTTTTTAAGTCAACACCCTCAAGTATTAGCCTTTAATTCTTGCCCTGATAAAGATGGTGGCAGCGGCGCTATATTCGCCCTACTTAAACAAAAATAGATCATGTTTAATCTAGATGAAATTTACAGTATTTCTGGCTTTCTATCACTATGTAATAAAACAGTAGAGGACAATATCCCTACTTGTTGGCTACAAGGAGAGATATCCAATTTAGCGCGCCCTGCTTCTGGTCATTGGTATTTTTCATTAAAGGATAATAAAACCCAAGTTCGTTGTGCTTTGTTTCGTTTAAGTCAACGCAATATTAAATTTACGCCTGAAAATGGCATGGAAGTTTTGATCCGCGCCGCGCCCACTTTATACGAAGCGCGAGGTGACTTTCAGCTGATTATTCAACACGTTGAGCCTGTTGGTGTTGGTAATTTAAATTTAGCCTTTGAGCAATTAAAAAACAAACTTTCAGCCGAAGGCTTGTTTGACTCTTCACTTAAAAAACCACTGCCATCAATCGTTAATACCATTGGCGTTATTTCTTCATCAACTGGCGCTGTTATTCAAGATATCGTCAGGGTGCTCAATAAGCGCTACCCTTTTGCTAATATTTTATTATTCGACAGTGTTGTTCAAGGACAAGGGGCTGCTGAAAAAATAGCGCAAGCCATTACGGCTGCTGATAACTCTGGACGTTGTGATGTGTTAATTGTGGCACGTGGTGGCGGTTCATTGGAAGATTTATGGGCTTTTAACGAAGAATTATTAGCACGTGTTATTTTTAACACTAAAACACCTATCGTTAGTGCCATTGGTCACGAAACCGACACCACCATTGCTGATTTTGTTGCTGATGCTCGAGCGCCAACACCCAGTGCTGCGGCTATGCTTGTAACACCTGATAAGCTTGAATTACTATCAACAACTGACAAATTATTGATAGTAATGTGTCAGCATGTAATTCGAAACCAACAAAGAAAACAAGAGCAGTTAAACCATCTAAAACTAAGACTTTCAATACCTGATAAGCAAATTAACCACCTGTCGCAACAGTTGGATTATTTATCTCAACAGCTACAATCAGCCATACTTAATACAGCTATTGTTAACCAATCAAAGCTATCCACTTTATATGCCAGCTTAAAACAACAGTCACCTCAAGCTCGAATTGAGCACTCTATTGCACTCAGCCAGATTTCAGCCAAACAACTTAAACAGCAAATTACAAGGATTATTAACCATAATAAAGAAACTTTAGCACGCTTAAGCGCAAGGCTTCAAACAGCCATATTACAAATGATGGATCGACAACAAAATAGTTTAGCTAATCATGCCAATGCCTTGGGGCATCTATCCCCGCTGAACACCCTATCTAGAGGTTATAGTATTACCACAGATACAAACAATCAAGTTTTGTCGTCAAGTGCTAAAATTAGTATTAATCAAACCATTAGCACTCGATTGATTGACAGTGTTATCTATTCCAAGGTGGGAAAAATTGAAAAAAATTAATCTATTACTGTTGTTACTTTTATCATTAAACGTTTTATCTAGTATTGATATTGATGGTAAAGCTGTGCCCGGTGGCGTAGCTGTTATTGACTTTGATAGCAACCATGCTAATCCAAAAGCTTATTACTCTCAAGTTCCTGTCTATACTCAACATATTAAAGACTCGCATTGGCAAGCCTTGGTTGGCATTCCTTTACTTGTAAAAATAGGAAAAAAACAACTAACTATTAAGGATTTTTCTACACGCACCATTAGCTTTGAAGTGGAAGATCACATCTATAAAGAACAGTACATCACCCTGAAAGGAGATAAGAAAAAATACGTCAATCCTAATCTGGCTCACATGGATAGAATTAATCGTGAGCGCCCTATATTAACCAAAGCTCGTAAAACTTTTTCTAATGTGACCATGGAAAATGACACTTTTATTCTCCCTGTTCCCGGAATTGTTACCAGTCCTTTCGGGTTTAAACGCTTTTATAATGGTAAAGCTCGACGCCCACACACTGGAATAGACTACGCCGGAAAAACCAATACTCCAATTAAGGCTAGTGCTGGTGGGAAGATTATTATTAGTAATAACTTTTTCTTTAATGGCAATGCGGTATTTATTGATCATGGCCAAGGCCTGATTAGCGTCTATATTCATATGAATAAACGTCTAGTTAAACAAGGGCAATTAGTCAAACAAGGAGATATTATTGGCACCATTGGTCAAACCGGAAGAGCCACAGGTCCGCATCTGCATTTTGGCATTTATCTAAATCAAACCGTTATCAACCCTAATATTTTAATCAATCATGAAATCTAACGTAACCCTACTCCGCCGACTTGGCGCCATATTTTACGATATGCTTTTAGCCTTTTCCTTGGTATTTTTTATTGGTATGGTGGTTGGTGCATTTTTTAAAGATTTGGGCGACGGTTTTTTCTATCTCATCACCCTGCCAAGTGTGTATTTATATTTTGCTCTTTCTTGGGTTAAAGGGCGTCAAACCATTGGCATGAAAGCCTGGAGGTTTCAAGTTATTCAATATAACAATAAAAACATCACTCATCAACAGGCATTTATTCGTTTTATCACAGGATTTATCTCCTTTGCATTTTTTGGACTTGGCTTTATTTACCAACTGTTCAACAAAGACAAACTATCTTGGCATGACAAAATTTCCAAAACTGTTTTAATAAAAAATTGACTTGCATCAATTATCTAAAAAAAAATTGTGATATAATCTTCTCAATTATAGTTTTTAAAAAGGGGAAGAAAGCATGAGCTCAACAGTAGATAACAGTGGTGTAAAAGGCAACATTTTAATGATTGGCACATTGGCGGTAACTTTAGTTGTGCCTCTTGCTTTAATCCTTCTTTCTTATATTGAAATTATTTCTGGCACTGCAGAATATATTGCTGCTTTTGCTGTTATTGCCTCTACTATTTATATTGTTGGCGGCTCGATTTGGATGTTTTCTCAAGATGCTAAAGATGGTAAAAATCTTGCAGACGGCTAACACTTAAAAACAGTCAACTTGATTAGTAAATTCTCGCGCCCTACAAGGGCTCGCACAAAAAAGCCAAATATTTTATTTGGCTTTTTTTATCGCTATTGGATTAGCATTATTCTGTTATTGGTCCTAACATCACTTATTCGTCAAAACTTTCTAACTAACCACTTTCCTTTTGACGTACATAAAAAACAAGACATCCTCAATCAGAAGTTGGCTGAAAATCAACAAATACGGCTAGAAAATCAACTGTTACAGCTAGAATTATCAGCAAAATCTGATAAAAAATTAGAGATTTTAGAATCCATGGCTAGACAAAAATTTGGACTTATCAAAGAGGGAGAGAAATACTACCAAATCAGTATTTCTGATTAAGGGTACCTTTAAGAACTCTGATAATTTGACACCGCCAAATTATTATAGGGTAAATATTTTGCCTGATAAAATCTCGCCAAAATCACTTGCAAAACTTTACCAAGGCTTTTAAAGATGCCCTTAGGATTAAAGTTAGTATTGCTTGGGTATAATAAAAAACAATCTATCCTAATTTGTGAGACTTATGCCAATTAATCACTGCTATCTCGTTGTTCCTGCTAGTGGCATTGGCACAAGAATGCAAGCTAGCGTTGCCAAGCAGTATTTACAACTTGATAATGGTTTAAGTGTTCTTGATCAAACCCTATCAACCTTACTTAGCATTGGCAAAATCAAAGGTTGTGTTGTTGCTATTTCTGAACAAGACACGCACTTTAAGCAATCTAAATTTTACAACCACCCCAAGATCCTCTGTGTTGTTACTGGTGGCAAACAGCGCTACCATAGTGTTATTAATGCGCTTGAAGCCTTAAAGCCTTTTGCACAAGATAATGATTGGGTTTTGGTTCATGATGCTGCTCGCCCTTGCATTAAAACCAATGACGTCAATCATTTAATTGATCAACTTAAAGATAATACAGTTGGTGGGCTACTGGCCACCAGAGTGGTTGATACCATCAAACAATCAAATGATCAAATGACAAATATTACCGTTAATAGAAGCAATCTTTGGCAGGCACAAACGCCACAAATGTATCGATTCTCTCTATTATCAAAAGCTCTAAAAAATGCCTTTGACGAAGACATAAATATAACGGATGAAGCTAGTGCTATTGAACATATCGGTTTAAAATCTTTACTGGTTGAATCTTCAAAAAGTAATCTCAAAATTACCAATCCCGAGGATTTGTCATTGGCTAATTTTTATCTCAACAAGCAGTTAACTTCATGAAGTTTAAAACCGGACTAGGACAAGATTCACATGCCTTTGATAATAATGGCAAGGCATTATTGCTAGCACATGTTGATTTTCAACACGATCAAGGGTTGTGTGCAAATAGTGATGGAGATGTTGTGCTTCATGCACTCACGAATGCAGTTTCATCAATTACAGGTAAAAATATACTAGGCTCCATTGCAGATGAGCTCTGTCAACAAGGTATTACAGATAGTCGTGAGTATCTAAAACTGGCTTTAAAAGACTTGTCCACTTGGAAAGTTCAACACATTGCTATTTCTATTGAGTGTTTGACGCCAAAAATATCACCCTTAATTGGAAAAATGAAAAACAATATTTCACAATTGTTTAATATTTCTACTGACGATATTGGCATTACCGCTACAACAGGAGAAGGCTTGACCAGCTTTGGTCAAGGCAAAGGCATTCAAGTGTTATGCATTATTAGTGTCACGCAAGCATGAAAAATCTAAGGCAAGTTTCCAAAAACAGAATTAGCAATATTCACTTTATTGGTATTGGTGGCTCAGGCATGAGTGGTATTGCAGAAGTACTACATAATCTTGGCTATCAAATTTCAGGCTCTGATATTAATAAAAATAGTGCCACTGAAAGACTGTCAAATATGGGCTGTCAAATTAGCCACCAGCATCATGAAGACAATCTTGCCAACGTTCAAGCGGTTGTTGTTTCAAGCGCTATTAGCTCAATAAACCCCGAACTCATCAAAGCTCAAGAGTTAAACATTCCAATTGTGCCTAGGGCGGAAATGCTGGCTGAAATCATGCGATTTCGTTTTGGCATTGCTGTGGCTGGAACGCATGGAAAAACCACAACTACCAGTATTATTACCCATATTCTAAATCAGGCAGAACTCGACCCTACCTATATTATTGGTGGCATATTAAATTCCAATGGCGTTAATGCCAAACTGGGTGAAAGTGATTACTTGATTGCTGAAGCCGATGAATCGGACGCTTCTTTTTTACATTTGCAGCCAATACTGAGTGTTATTACCAATATTGATGAAGATCATATGGCCACTTATGACAATGACTATCAGCAACTAAAAAATGCCTTTATAAGTTTTACATCAAACTTACCTTTTTATGGCGCTTGTGTTCTTTGCACTGATGACCAAGGGGTAGAGGAAATTGTTAATGATATTCACCGACCTATTATTAGCTATGGCTTTAATTCAACTGCTGATGTACGCGCTATAAACGTCACTCAAGTTGGTGTGCAAATGCATTTTGATGTTGTCTATGCACGTGATAATGAAAAATACACTCAACCTTTTCCTATTAAGCTTAACCTTATTGGTAGACATAATATTCTTAACACTCTAGCAGCTATCGGTATTTGTTGTGAATTAGATATTGATGTCAATATCATTCAAACAGCTTTAAATAATTTTTCTGGTGTAGCCAGAAGACTCGACTATCACCAAAAACTTAACATCAACAACCATCTAACTGACCTATTTGATGATTATGGCCACCATCCTGTAGAAATTAATGCCATTTTCAAATCTTTAAAAAATACCTATCCAGATAAGCGTTTAGTGGTTATTTTTCAACCACATCGATACTCTAGAACTAAAGATTTATTTGATGATTTTGCTCGCACACTGAGTGATGCGGACAGTTTAATATTACTAGATATATACCCTGCAAATGAACAACCTATCGCACAGGTTAGTAGTTCAATATTAGCAGAAGCCATTAGGAAACGCTCATCATTAAACCCAATTGTTATAAAAAATACACAAGAAGTATTGAGTGTACTACCAAATATTATCAACAAAAATGATGTATTACTAACACTAGGTGCAGGTGATATTCACACCTTACCAAACCTACTAAAATCTCATTACAGCTAAGCGATCACCTTGTTAAAGCATAATGAATCCATGGCCTCACATTGCTCTTTACGAGCTGGTGGATTGGCTCAGGATTTTTTTAGCCCAAACAATATTCAAGAGCTTGTTGAATTTCTAAGCACAAACACACAGCCTATTTTATTTATAGGATTGGGTAGCAACCTTCTTGTTCGAGATCAAGGCTTTAAGGGTGTGGCAATTAAACTTACCAAACTCAAATCTATCAATATAACTCAAGACAGTCTCTACGCAGAAGCAGGCACAACACTGGCCAAACTCTCAAGAGTTGTATCAGAGCACGGTTTATTTGGAGCAGAATTCTTAAGCGCCATTCCAGGTACATTAGGTGGCGCCCTAGCCATGAATGCTGGCGCTTTTAATGCTGAAATATGGCCATTTGTTAACAGTGTTCGTACTATTAATTCATCGGGCGAAGTGTTTACTCGATACTCTCAAGATTTTAAAATTGGCTATAGGCAAGTGATAGCAAATCACAAGAACGAATATTTCATTTCTGCAGAAATGAGCTTTAACTCTAAACATGCCAATCAAGACATTAAACAATTATTAACAGCTAGAAATGCCTCTCAACCTATTGGCTTACCTAGTTGCGGCAGCGTGTTTAAAAATCCTAAGCATCGTTATGCAGCTGAACTAATTGAAAAATCTGGGCTTAAAGGTTTTTGCATAGGGGGTGCTTGTGTATCTGACAAACACGCTAATTTTATTATTAATAACAACAATGCAAGTGCAGGCGATATTGAAAGCCTCATCTTACACATTCAACAAGTCGTAAAATTAAACTTTAAAATTGATTTAGAAACAGAGCTGAAAATTATATGATTGCTGTATTAATGGGTGGAAACTCTGCCGAAAGAGAAGTCTCTTTAAAAAGTGGCGAAGCTGTTTATCAAGCACTCAAATCTCAGCACATAGATTGCTTTAAATTTGACTGGAAAGGTGATAATTTATCCAGTCTTTGGTCAGAATCATTTGATTTGGCTTTTATTGTTCTACATGGTCGAGGTGGAGAAGATGGCGTTATACAGCATCAATTAGAGGGTCGAAATATCCCTTATACTGGCTCCAATGCACTTGCCAGTGCTAATGGTATGGACAAGTATTTAAGCAAAGAGATTTGGCAAAAAGCAAAATTACCACTAGCTCCCTCTGTTCTTGCCAAAAAAGGCACCACCCTACCCATCATAGACTTTCCACTACCTTGGGCTGTAAAACCCGCCTCAGAGGGCTCTAGTATTGGCATTAGCAAGGTAGTTAACCCTTCTCAATTAGAAAAAGCATTGAATCTTGCCTGGGAGTACGATAATAATATACTGATTGAGCAGTGGATAATTGGCGAAGAATACACGGCTGCTATTTTAGGGGGCGAGGCATTACCCGTTATTAAAATTGTCACAGATCAGGATTTCTATAACTATGAATCCAAATACCTGTCAAACACCACTCAATATCTTTGCCCATGTGGATTAAGTAATCCTGAAGAAGGTCAACTGCAATCTATTGCACTGGACGCCTTTAAAACCATTGGCGCTTCGGGATGGGGCAGAATTGATTTTATTCTTGATGAAAATAACAAGCCTTATTTGTTGGAAATAAATACCGTTCCTGGCATGACATCCCACTCCTTGGTACCTATGGCTGCCAAGGCAGTCAACATAAGCTTTTCGCAATTGGTTAAACGAATTATAGATGAAGTCTAAACGCAGACATAAGCGAAAAACACTTCCACTACAGAAGGTAAAAAACTGGTTAAAAGTACTTGTACCAGTAAGTATTATCGCTTTTATTAGTTGGAATGCTTATCACTACAATCCAAGCGAACTACTTAAGGTTAGGGTAAGTTGGGCGATAGATCAAACAGATCTAGTTAATCAACAGACACTTGAAAAAAATATTTCGCCATTTGTCAGTGAAGTTTACCAACTTGATTTGCATGATATTAAACATGAATTAGAGCGGCACCCTTGGGTACTTAAAGCTCAAGTTAAGCGCTCATTTTTAGATGCGATTAACATCAAAATAATAACTCATGAAGTTGCCACCTATTGGGAGAATATCGCCTGTGATCAGCCATTTAAGCAAAAAAAATGCCAAGGCTACGTCACTAAACAAGGCGTGTTAATTACACCTTTAAATTTGTTTTATCATCAAGATGATAAGACGCTTAACAATATGGTCACCTTAAGATCCAACCATAGCCTGGAACAAAGCAATTCTTTTTTAAAGGACTACCAAAACTATCAACAAATTCTAGGTGAGATGAGGATTCAAAGCTTTGCACGTAGCAATATTGACACTTTAACCATTGCGCCCAATATTACGGTTGTACTTGGCTATAGTAAGCAGCGCTTACGCCTTAAGAATTTTATTAAAATTTACGCTGAATTAAGAAAAAAAATCCCTCTTAAAAAGCTCAATAAGGCCAGCTATGATATGCGCTACCCAAAGGGATTTACACTGAAATATTAGCCTTTATTAGTTGATAGCACAACGCTAAATTAACCAAGCTCCAATAAAACACAATCACCTTAATCGCCCATTCAAATATTTCTGGCAAGCCGATTGCGTTAAACACGACCGTTGTAATCATACCAATTAAAGCGGGAATAATAGCTTGCAACAAAAATAAATTAGCCTGAGTAACAAAATTCAATTGCCATTTGTATTGTGTGGGCTGCTCAATAGCAATATTGATAAAATTTAGCGTAATGGGGATGATTAAAAAATAAACAATCAATTGTAAAAATCCAATGCCAGTTAACATAACAGGCACTGTAGTTACAAAACCTACAATTAACGTTAGACCAATAAATCTAAAAATTTGAGAAAAATTAAAGATTGGCATTAATGCAGATGCACTACTTTCTCCCAATATAACCAATCGATAAACATTAATAGAAAGCACCACATAACCATACAAAAATAACACCAAGTACAGTGGCGTATTTTCCGGCAATACAACCTCTTTTAAATCGCCCCCTTGAAACACTAGCTCCATCAACTCAAACATTTGTGGCAAAACAAATAAAAATGGCAATGAAACTACCACGGGCAAAATTGAAATTTCGAGTATTTTTTTCCAGTGTGTTAGTGCAAAAGCAAAACTGGCTAAAATAATTTTATTAATAGGAAGTAAGTTCATAGTATTTATTGCATTTTTGAATTAATAACATTGACCATAATGGTTAATTTTTGTCCGGGTTGCAGGTGTTTAGTACTCAACTTATTCCACTGTTTGATTTGCACAACACGAACGCCAAACTTTTTTGCAATTATAGACAGATTATCACCACTTTTTACTCGATAAACAATTTTACGATTGATATCTATGCCTGATTTTGTGATTACTGATAAATCCTTTTTAAGAATAGAAGTAGATTGCCAAAGAACCAATTTCTTGCCTAATTTTAATGGCTCAGAACGTTTAAGATGATTCCATTTAACAAGGCTATTAATACTCACTTTGTAGGTTTTGGCTATTAACCATAAGCTATCCCCCTGTTTAACTGTATGAACCACTTTAACACCTGATTTATTAGCCTTAAGGCGATTTTTTTCTTGTTGTGATTCAGACAATAAATAGGACGAAGCATTTTTTTGCGCAATAGGCACAATCAAATATTCACCCACCCTAATCAAACTATCTTTTAGCTGGTTCACGCTGACAACTTGATCAATAGTTGTTGTATATTTTTCTGCAATTAAACCTAAACTATCGCCAGGCTTAACTTGATGACGAACCCACTTAAGTCTCTCAATATTTGGATTGTCAGCCATTTCTTGCTTAAAGAGACGCATGTTTTCATTAGGCAACAATAAAGTATACGATCCTTTATTTGGCGTAGCCCAACGCTTAAGACCAGGATTTAACGTGTATAAATACTCTAAATCAATATCAGCCCAATCAGAAATTAAGGCTAAATCAAATTGTGATTTTAATTTAATAGATTGAACAGAAGGCTTATTAGCGATTGGTGTAATCGTTTGTCCATATTTTTTTGGATATCTAATCAACTCAGCAACTGCCAATAATCTGGGTACATAGCCTTCAGTCTCTTTTGGTAGTTTTAAATGCCAAAAATCCGTTGGCTTACCTTGGGCTTTGTTGCTACGAATAGCCTTTTGAACACGTCCTGGACCAGAGTTGTAAGCGGCAATCGCTAACAACCAATCCCCTTTAAATAATTTATTTAGGTTTTTTAGATATTTAACGGCAGCCTTAGTAGAGGCTAAAACATCACGGCGCCCATCATACCACCAGCTATCTTTTAAGCCGTACAACCTTCCTGTAGAGGGAATAAACTGCCATAGTCCTGATGCAGTGCCGTGTGAATATGAAAAAGGATAATAAGCCGACTCAACAATGGGCAATAGTGCAATTTCAAGAGGTAGCCCAGCACGCTCCACCTCTTGCACAACTAAATATAGATATGGATTTGCACGCTTAGTAATACGTGTCAGATAGTCCGGATGTTTTTTAAACCAATCAATATGCCAATACAATTGCTTTTGATTGGTTGGTTTTAATGTAGCTCTATTAATAATATAGCGCCAAAGATCTTTTTCTATAGTAGGCTTGGCAACTACAATTAATGGTGCTACATTGGGTTTAGAAATCTGAGCATTACTGGTATTTATTTGAGCACTACAAGCGCCCAATAATAAAAAAATAATAAAAAATAATTGTTTAGAAAGCCTTAAGATTTAGATCCACCTGCACAGTTTGGTGAAGCAGGTGCGCCATTTTTAGTCTGCCACTCATTCGGTGTATAAGTATGCATGGCAAGCGCATGAATATGTTGTAACTCCTCTTTGAACAACTGATTAATAAAACGATGTCTAGCAATTAAAGCCAAATCATTGAAATAATCACTCACCACAATTAATTTAAAATGTGACTCTGAAGCAGGCCCAGAGTGATTAGAAGATTCATTAATAACCTCTAAAAAGCTTGGGGATAAGGCTACTTGAAGCTGCTCAGTTAAATGCTGTTGCATTGATGTCGAATGAGTCATGATTCGCTTGCTTGATACGAAAAATCAAAACTATCATTATAAAAATTATTTTCAAACATACCTTTTTTTACAAATGTGTTGGCAGCCGATCTTACCATTTCTGGTGGCCCGCAAGCATACACTTCATAACCAGTTAACGTTTTAAAATCAGCCAATACTGCTTCATGCACATAACCAGTTCGCCCATTCCATGTTTCATCAGGCATTGATAGAACCGGGGTAAAGCTGATGTGCTCAAAATTTTCAGCCCACTCGCTTGGTAGGCTCATGTATAAATCTTGCTCACTTCTAACACCCCAATAAATATGAATTTTTCTCTGGCTATCAGATTCAAGCGCATGCTCCACCATAGCTTTAACAGGGCCAAATCCTGTGCCGCCAGCAACCATAATCATGGGCTTATCACTACTTTCTCTTAAATAAAAGCTACCCTTAGGCCCTTCAATTTTTAACAAAGATTTTTCTTGTAATTCGTTAAAAACAAAATTTGTGAATTTTCCACCTGAAATGAGGCGTACATGAAGCTCAATCACGCCTGTATTATGTGGTGCATTAGCAATAGAGAAGGCACGAGGTTCGAAATCAGGATGAATAAGGTCAATATACTGACCCGCTAAATACTGCATCGATTCACTACCAGGAATTTTTAAAATAACTTTGGCAACATCAGCATTTAAATGTTCAATCTTATCAACTTTACAAGGTAATGTTTTAACTTCTATATCAGCAACACTTTCTAGTTCAGTTACCACAATTGATAGATCAGTCTTGGCATGACACTTACAAGGCAAAATCATATCATCTTTAATTTCTTCTGGCGTTAGCCCAGGTGGAATACCCTGTGCATATTCAACCTCACCTTCTATTAAGGTGGCCTTGCATTTTCCGCAAAAGCCATTTCGACAGCCGTACGGAAAGCCGATACCATTACTCATGGCACCATCTAAAATGGTTTCACCTTTTTCAATTTTAAAGCGATTACCACTTACTTGATTCTCTACTATAAACATGACTTTATTTTCTAACTATTTTGAATGCTGACATTATAATCTAGGTAGTTATAATAAATGCTTACTAATAAAAGGATCTTTGTGCTCAACCCACCTGTCAATACTGCACTTTTTTTAATGGGCCCTACCGCCTCTGGAAAAACAGATTTAGCCATTGAAATTAGTAAGAAAATAAAATCTAGATTAATCAGTGTTGACTCAGCATTAATCTATCAAGGCATGGATATCGGCACTGCCAAGCCTGACACCAACACATTGGATGCTTATCCTCATCAACTTATTGATATTTGCAAGCCTAGTGAGAGCTATTCAGCTCAGGATTTTATCAACGATGCCACTCATCAAATCAACCTAGCTTTTGAAAATCATGAGCTACCAATTTTAGTGGGTGGCACTTCGTTTTATTTCAAAGCGCTAGAAAATGGCTTATCCGATCTACCAGAATCAACTAACAAATCTCGAGAAAAATTTAACCAACTACTCAAAAATAAAGGCTCAAAATCTCTGCATCAAGATCTCGAAAAAATTGATCCAATAGCTGCTGAAAGAATTCATCCTAACGATTCGCAACGTATTACCCGTGCGCTTGAGGTATTTGATATTAGCGGACAAACACTTACCGAATTGCAAGGTAAAAAACAAGGCGGAGTTAATTGTATTATTAAAAAAATTATTCTCATGCCTGATAGGGCAACACTACATCAGCGCATTGAAACTCGATTCAATCTAATGATGAAACAAGGCTTTGTGGAAGAGGTCAAGACTTTAAAAAAGGATAAAAACCTTCATGAGGGTTTACCCTCCATTCGCTGTGTTGGCTATCGACAAGCTTGGCAGTTCCTGAATAATGAAATAGACGAAGCCGAAATGATTGAAAGATCTATTATTGCCACACGACAACTGTGCAAACGCCAAAGTACTTGGCTACGAGATGAAACCACAGGACTACTACTTAAAACAGCTGACGTTGAAAAATCTCTAAAATTTATCCAAGAATAGCGCGCTTAAACTCAGAGCCTCGATGCTCAAAGTTATCAAACATGTCAAAACTTGCGCAGGCTGGCGAGAGTAGAATTACACCATTGTTGATCATACCTTTGGCCAAACAAACCGCCTCTTTCATGTCTTGAGCATGAATGGTTTGAGCCACATTAATACCCAGTTCAAACTCATCAGCACTTTGCCCAATCAGAACCACTGCTGAAACATCACGATCAATTAATGTAAATAGATCGGCATAACTTTCATTTTTTGCAATACCACCTGCAATTAAAACAATGTTTTCATGTTTATTAATTAAAGCTTTAAGTGCTGTGACACTAGCCAAAGCATTAGTCGCTTTTGAATCGTTATAAAATTCAAGCCCTTGATCGCTTGCAACCCATTCCAATCGATGCTCAAGCCCTTTAAAGGTTTTAATGCAATCAGTCATAATAGCCATATCTAAGCCGATTTGATCGCCCAAAGTTAGTGCTGCTAATATATTAGCCACGTTATGCTCACCAATAAGCTGCATATCATCAACGCTCATGAGTACGTCATCACCTTTTAAAAAATAACAACTACCATGGCAAGTTACCGTACCAAAATCCTGATCTTGTTTTGGCATATCAATACCAAAATGAATAGCTGATGATTTTTTAGGAATTAAGGGTTCATCAATATTAATTACCCAATTTTTACAATGCTGATATAGACTCAGCTTTGAACTAGCATAATGCTCAAAATTATCATATCGATCAAGATGATCTGGCGTTATATTAAGCACTACACCCGTTAGTAAATTAAGTTTTTTACTATAATCTAGTTGATAGCTTGACAACTCTAATATATAAAATTCAATATCATCATCCAAGCAGTCAAGTGCTGGCTTGCCAATATTGCCACCAATAGCAACCCTCTTGCCATTTTCACTAACCATCTCGCCTAATAATTGTGTCACTGTAGATTTGCCATTAGTACCAGTAATACCGACAATTGGTGCTTTTGCAGCTCTGGAGAATAATTCAATATCACTGGTTATTTCGATATTAAGATCACGTGCCCAGCTAATAATGGTTTCATTTTGAGCGATGCCTGGTGAAATAAATATTTCATCAATGTCAGTTAGTAAATCTTGTTGCCAATCTCCTAAAATAACCTTAACCTCTGAAAACTCAGATTTAAAATTATTCAATAATGCAGGATTTTCACGTGAATCAGCCACTTTAAACTCGACACGTTGCGTAGTCAGATATCGAGCAATGGAAAAACCTGTTACTCCTAAGCCTAAAACCAGTTTCATGCTATTGTTTTATTTTCAGTATAATAAGATCATTTTACACGCTTAACCCTAGGGAATAAATCATGAGTACATTTTCAACAGCAACAACTATTAGCAATGTTAGAGTTAAAAACAAAGTTTTATCAGACACCATGAGACTTTTATCTTACACTTTAGTTTTTGGCGGTTTGTCTTCTTGGCTTTCTGTTGCTTCAGGCGCTGGATTTGGTTCAGCTATGATTAGCTCTATTGCTGCAATTGTTGTTATCTGGTTTGTTCTGCCTAAAACTCAAAATAGTAACGCTGGCATTCTAACTGCATTTGCTGTAGCAGGCTTACTAGGCTATTCAATCGGTCCAATGCTAACACATTACTTAAGCATGCCAAATGGTGCAGATTTAGTTATGCAAGCATTAACTGGAACAGGTGTTGCATTTTTCGCTATTAGTTTTTACGCTCAAAATACCAAAAAAGATTTTAGTTTTTTAAATGGTATGATTTTTTTCGCCATGATTGCTGTTATTGTTTTGTCATTACTTAACTTCTTCTTCCTTGAATCTTCAGCATTTGGATTATTAATGTCGTTTGCGGTTGTGCTAATCATGGGTGCTTTCATGCTTAGCCAAATGTCATCTATCATTAACGGTGGTGAAACTAATTACATCTCTGCAACAGTTGGCTTGTATCTAGCACTGCACAATATGTTTACAAGCTTATTACATCTTTTAGGTGCTTTTTCTAACGACGACTAACGCCCTAGTATTGCATTTCTGTCATGATTGACAAAGAAGGTTATCGTGCCAATGTCGGTATTCTTATCACTAACGATAAGAATCAAGTACTGCTGGCTAAACGCCATAAGCAAGATTCTTGGCAACTACCACAAGGTGGCATTGATCAAGGTGAGACTGATTTAGAAGCTCTATTTCGCGAGCTCAACGAAGAAATAGGATTGGAAGAATCTCATGTTAAGGTAATCGCAAAAACACCAAAGTGGCTGCGCTACGATTTGCCTGATTATCACATTAGGCGTTCACAAAAACCAATATGTGTAGGTCAAAAGCAGGTTTGGTTTTTATTACGCCTAACCTCAAGTGAAGATAATATCAGGTTAGATACTCACTCAGATATTGAATTCGATGACTGGGCCTGGGTTGATTATTGGAAGCCTATTGAAGAAGTGATTGATTTTAAAAAACCCATTTATGAAGATATGCTCAAAGCATTGGCGCCGGTTTTATTTAACAATCAACATAAAATTCCAGTGCATTATTCTCGACCACTTAAATGCTCCGCTATTGTTCTAAAAGAAACAAGCTAAATCCCACTCTAATACCTATTTTCAACAGTATCCAATTGGTATAATTCGTCTCTATTAAATATTTTTTAAAGGATTCAATTAAGTGAATATTGGAATTTTAGGTCTAGGCACTGTTGGTGGTGGCGTTGTTAATGTTTTAACTAAAAATGAAAGTGAAATTTTTGCTCGCACTGGTGAGCAAATTAACATTATTCATGGTGCAGTAAAAGATATCTCTGAGCCAAGAATTTGCAATGATGGCGATATCAATATTACTGAAGATGCCTTTGAGGTTGTTAACAATCCAAATGTCGATGTCATCTTAGAGCTGATTGGCGGCACGAGTATTGCTAAAGACTTGGTGGTTGCGGCTATCAACAATAACAAGCATGTTATTACCGCCAATAAAGCCCTTATTGCCACTCATGGCAGTGAATTACTCAAGCTGGCCAAAGAAAAAAATGTTCACTTATTATTTGAGGCGGCTGTTGCAGGCGGTATTCCTATTTTGAAATCTTTGGAACAAGGTTTAAGCGCCAATAAGATTGAACTAGTCGCCGGTATTATTAACGGAACAGGTAATTTCATCCTAACTGAAATGCGCGATAAAGGCAGAGATTTTGCCGATGTTCTAAAAGAAGCTCAAGATCTAGGCTATGCAGAAGCAGATCCAACTTTTGATGTTGAGGGTATTGATGCTGCGCATAAATTAGCCATTCTAGCTTCTATTGCTTTTGGCTGTGAACTGCAAATGGATAAAGTATCTACACAAGGTATTAGTAAAGTAAGCGGTGAAGATGTCGCCTTTGCTACTGAGCTTAATTACTCAATCAAACACCTTGGTATTGCTAAAAAAATTAACGGCGAATTGCAGATGAGAGTGCACCCAACTTTAATTCCAAAAACTCAGCTTTTAGCAAATGTTGATGGCGTGATGAATGCAGTGCTAGTACAAGGCAATGCCGTTGGTCCAACACTTTATTATGGCGCTGGCGCAGGTGATGAGGCAACGGCTAGCGCCGTTATTGCTGACTTAATTGATATTATGAAAAATACAATCAGTCATGACATGCTTGGCTGGAAGTCATTAACCAATACACCAATTTGCGATGCAAATAATATTGAAAGCGTTTTCTATTTGCGCCTATTAGCCGTTGACAAGCCAGGCGCATTAGCTGATATTACCACCACATTAGCTAAGCACAATATTAGTGTTGAGTCGGTAATCCAAAAACAAATTGATAAACAAAATAATGCGCATATTGCTATTATTACTAACTTCGTTAAAACCAGCGAACTAAACGCAGCAATTGCAGAAATACAAAGCCATGAATTTATCCAAGAAGATGTTAAGATAATTCATGTTGAAAACTTTAATTAAAGGAAAAAAGATAATGAGATATACAGGTCTAATTGAAAACTACCGCGACAGACTTCCTGTTGATGATTCAACTAAATTAATCAGTCTTGGCGAGGGCAATACACCTTTAATTAAACTGGAAAATATTCCTACTTTACTTGGAAAAGATGTTGAAATTTTTATTAAATATGAAGGTTTAAATCCAACAGGATCTTTTAAAGATCGCGGCATGACAATGGCAGTTACTAAAGCGGTTGAAGCTGGCTCTAAAGCCATTATCTGCGCATCAACTGGCAACACCTCTGCTGCCGCTGCCGCTTACGCAGCAAGAGCGGGAATTAAAGCATTTGTATTAATTCCTGAAGGAAAAATTGCCTTAGGAAAATTAGCCCAAGCAATGATTCATGGTGCGGTTATTATTCAAATCAAAGGTAACTTTGACGATGGTATGCGCTTAGTAAAAGAAGTAGCAGATCACGCTCCAGTGTCTATCGTAAATTCGATTAATCCTTATCGCTTGCAAGGTCAAAAAACAGCAGCATTTGAAATTATTGAAGAATTAGGTGATGCGCCTGATTACCACTGTATTCCTGTAGGAAATGCAGGTAATATTTCAGCACATTGGATGGGTTACACAGAATACCATGAAGATGGAAAGGCAACCAAAACACCAAAAATGGCAGGTTATCAAGCAGCTGGCGCTGCACCGTTCGTTAAAGGCGAGATGGTTGATAATCCTGAAACTATTGCCACAGCAATTCGCATTGGTCATCCTCAAAGTTGGGATTTAGCTCATAAGGTTGAAAAAGAATCTAACGGTTGGTTTGACTCATTAACAGATGAAGAAATTCTAGCAGCACAAAAACTACTCACTGAAAAAGAAGGTATTTTCTGTGAACCAGCATCAGCAACTTCACTAGCAGGTGCGATGCGCGATATTAAAAATGGCAAAATTCCTGAAGGCTCTAGAATTGTCTGTACACTAACAGGACACGGTTTAAAAGACCCAGATACCGCTATTGCTCAGTGCAAAGATGCGATGATTAATATCAATCCTGTCATGAGTGAAGTGCGTGACGCTATTTTAAACAACATGTAATTAACAACACCAGGGTGCAGTCTGGTGTATTTTTTTAAGGGGAAACTGCGTTGTATCAAACAATCGATCAAACCATTGGCAACACACCTTTAGTTAAATTACAGCGCCTAAACCCAAACTCGTCCAATACAATCTTATTAAAGCTTGAAGGTAATAATCCAGCAGGATCGGTTAAAGATCGCGCCGCCTTTAATATGATCAGTCAAGCCGAGGTACGTGGAAATATCACTCCTGGGGATACTCTAATTGAGGCAACCAGTGGTAATACTGGAATTGCCCTTGCCATGGTTTCTGCCATCAAAGGCTATAAGATGCTGCTTATCATGCCTGATAACCTCTCACAAGAAAGACGTGATGCAATGACCGCCTATGGCGCTGAACTAATTTTAGTGACCGAAGAAGCTGGCATGGAAGGTGCTAGGGATTTAGCCGATAAACTAGAGCAAGATGGAAAGGGAAAGCAATTAGACCAATTTTCCAATAAAGACAATTCTAATGCTCATGTAAATACCACTGCCGAAGAAATTTGGAAAGATACAAATGGTCAAATTACTCACTTTGTATCAGCAATGGGAACAACTGGCACCATAACAGGTGTATCTAATGTTTTAAAAGAGAAAAATCCCAAGATACAAATTATTGGCGTTCGCCCAAAAGACGGCTCCCAAATTACAGGTATTCGTCGTTGGCCAAAAGAATACCTGCCTAAAATTTTTGCCGATGCTCAGGTTGATTCTACAATGGATATTTCTCAAGAAGATGCCGAAAAAACAACTCGCGCCCTAGCAACACAAGAGGGTATTTTTTCTGGCGTCTCTAGTGGTGGCGCAGTTGCCTGTGCAATTGAATTGTCCAAACAGGTTAATGATGCAACCATTGTTGTTATCAATCCTGATAGAGGGGATCGTTACTTATCAACAGGGTTATTTAACGCCGAGTCGTAAATGCGTAGATATATCTCGCATCAATTTCCCAGTGAATTAAAAACCTATATTTTATTAATACTAGCCAGTATATTAACAGTTGTTGCAATTGATTTTTTTCTAATTTCTAGTGATTATGCGCAACACACATTCAAACACTTAATTGCAAAAAGCCCTCATTTAAGTTTTGTTATTACACCCATCACTTTTGTCTTAATTATTTATATGGCTAAATACTTTTGCCATTATATTCAAGGTAGTGGCATTCCCCAGCTGATTGCAGCCAATGACTCTCGTAACAAAACCATACGCGAAAGACTGCTGTCATTTAGAGTGGCTATAGGAAAAATTATCTTTATTTTTATAGGAATGCTTGGTGGTGCTCCCATTGGCATTGAAGGGCCAAGCATTCATATTGGCGGTTCAATTTTTTATGGATTTAACCGATTTTTAAAATTAAACCGTAAGCTCCTTATTCATTCTTTAATTGCAATTGGTGGTAGTGCTGGGCTTATTGTTGCTTTCAATGCACCTATTGCAGGATTTTTATTTGCCTATGAAGAAATCGGCCGAAAACTCAAAAAACAAGCTTTAATTTTAATTGCCTTGGTTAGTGCTTTGGTTTATATCCTATCCTTACTATATCGAGGAAATGCACCTTATTTAAGTGATATGTCTGCTTACTCAATTGATTTAACGCTTATCTGGCAACTGATACCTCTGGCCATTATTGCTGGTGTTGCAGGTGGAATATTCTCCAAAGCAACCCTTTATTTGATTGCTAAATTTATTAGCCATACCAAAGCTCGCGTTATTATTATTGCTCTTATTCTAGGGTTTATTATCGGACTATTTAACTATCTATCAGCAGGTCAAATAGCTGGTTCTGGGCGCGATGAAGTTATACTAATGCTAGCGGGAGATCAACTAGGCCTAGGGTTTTTGATAATGAAATATCTTGCCACGTTGACATCACTTGCCTCTACTATTCCTGGCGGGTTATTTATGCCTAGTATTTCAATTGGTGCTAGTATTGGTGGCGAAATAGCACCTTACTATTCACAAATCAGCCCTCAAATTATTATTATTATGGCGATGATTGCTTTTTTAAGTGCTGTGGTAAGAGCGCCGCTAACTGCCGTATTTGTCATTTTAGAAATGACCGCATCTCTTAATCTGGTTGTGCCAGGATTGCTAATTGCCTTTATTGCTAATTGGGTTTCAAAACAAATATTCACTCAACCAATCTATGAAGCCTTGGCTGAAAACTACCTCAAGCTAACGCAAAAACCTTAAAAAGGCTTGACCACCACCAGAATAACAATAGCTACCAAAATTAAAACTGGGAACTCATTAAACCAACGATAAAAAACATCGGATCGTGTATTTTCATCTCGCTTGAACACTTGCAACAAATGTCCACAATAAAAATGATAACCAATCAATGGCGCCACAAGTGCTAATTTGGCATGCAACCAATATTGACTTTTGTAAATTTCCCAGGCATCTATCACCATCCATGTGCCTAAAACAACAGCCAACACCATACTTGGCATCATAATACCGCGATAGAGTTTACGCTCCATTATTTTGAATCGCTCAATACTGGTTTTGTCTTTACTCATTGCATGGTAAACAAACAAGCGCGGTAAATAAAATATGGCCGCAAACCAAGTGATAATCGTAATAATATGAAAAGCTTTAATCCACAACATGTGTTTTTTCCTTTTTAAGGCACCCTACTGGAGGTGCAAACAACCAACATTAACTATCAGCCATTATAGTAAAATAAAATTTAACTTTTATCAACTTTACTTCAATTGAAGCAATATCGAGAAATCCCCTATAACTATACCTCATTCTCTGACAAGGAGATTGTCTGTCGTTTTCTTGGGTGTGAAGCTTGGGAATTGCTCGAATCTTTACGCACTAATCGCAATACAGGTCGTAGTGCTAGAATGCTGTTTGAAGTATTAGGCGATATGTGGGTGGTTGACAGAAACCCCTACCTTCAAGAAGATTTAATTAAAAACCAGCGTCGCTGGAAATCTTTAATTGAAGCGCTAAACTCTCGCCTTGACCTTATTAGAAATCGTGCTGATTCTAATAACAAAGTACTGGACTTATTACAAAGTGCAGACCAAGCAGTAACAAAGTTTGAGCGTTGTTTGGGTGATTTCAAGCAACATAAAAAATGCATTAAAAAAGCTCTGCTTAAAGTAACAAATAACAACAACATCCGTTTTGATGCCTTGTCGCGCTCTTCGCATTCAACTGATGCAACAGATTGGCGCGTGGAATATCCACAAGTTGTTATCACACCAGACACAGAATTTGAAATTGCCGCTATTGTTAAAACTTGTATTGAGCTAGGCTTAACCATTATTCCGCGTGGTGGTGGCACAGGTTACACCGGTGGCGCCGTCCCATTGCATACGCAAACAGCTGTTATTAACACTGAAAAAGTAAGCTTTATTAATGATGTTCAGCATACTAACAGCATACATAGTGTTAATGTTGGTGCAGGTGTTATCACTAAGCGCGTGAGTGAATTAGCTGCAAGCAAAAATCTTGTATTTGCTGTAGATCCAACCTCTCAAGATGCTTGCACCATTGGTGGTAATGTAGCCATGAATGCAGGTGGAAAAAAAGCGCTTAGATGGGGTACAACAATAGACAACCTATTGTCTTGGAAAATGGTCACGCCTGATGGCAATTGGCTGCGTATAGAGCGCCTTGACCACAATCAAGATAAAATCCAGTTACTTAAATCAGTAAGCTTTAAAATTCACACCTTAAAAAGTGACGCCAAAACCATTATTAGCAGTACTATTTTAGAGATTGATGCTAAAAATATGCGCAAGAGTGGCTTGGGCAAAGATGTAACCAATAAATTTTTAGATGGCCTTCCCGGCATTCAAAAAGAGGGTTGTGATGGATTCATCACCTCTGCTGAATTTATCCTGCATCAACCTTTAGAACATATCAACACCTTATGTTTAGAGTTTTTTGGTCATGATTTAAAAGCTGCGGTATCCACTATTACTGACATTAAAACACTTATTGATGACGCAAAAAACGTTGACTTAGTGGGCATGGAGCATCTAGATGCACGTTATGTAAAAGCTGTTAAATACACCACCAAGGCCAATAAAGCAGAGTTGCCAAAAATGGTTCTGTTGATTGATATTTCTAGCCATCAACAATCCCTGCTTGACACTTATATTGACAAAATTCAAACAATCAGCCAACAAAAAGAAGGCGAATGTTTTGTTGCAAAAAGCTTTGACAAGCGTCAAATTTTTTGGAAAGATCGTGCCAATACAGCTGCTATTGCCGCTCATACCAATGCGTTTAAAATCAACGAAGATGTTGTTATCCCGTTAGACAAGCTAGCTGATTATAACGACGGCATTGAGCATATTAATATTCGCCTATCGATCGAAAATAAATTAGATACACTTAATTCTGTAAAAATCTATCTATCTGATATTAAGGCGCAAACGCACCTTATTAAAGACAAAATTTCAGCTGCACTAGACCTGTTGAACAACATCCATGCCCAATGGAACAGCATTCTTAATCAACTTGATAGCCCAAATATTTTTAAACAAGTGCAGACCGCTGAGCGCGTTATTTCGTATATGGCTGAATTCGCACATCCACTGAATGATTTACTCATGGGTGATGTCTTTACTGAAATACGGAAAAATATCAAAAATATCCATGGTGAGTATCGCAATGTACGCCTCTTTGTTGCCACTCATATGCATGCGGGTGATGGCAATGTACATACTAACATTCCTGTGCATTCTCACAATACGCAAATGTTAGAAAATGCTGAATCAGTGGTTGATGAGATTATGGCGTTGGCCGAAAAACTCGGTGGTGTAATTTCTGGTGAGCACGGCATTGGCTTAACCAAATACCAATATTTATCAGACGAATTTAAGCAAGAATTTGTTGAGTACAAAGCCAAAGTAGATCCGAATAACCATTTTAATAAAGGCAAACTAATGCCTGGTAGTGGGTTAAATAGCGCCTTTACGCCGTCATTACACCTGGTTGAACAGGAAGCCTTAATTCTTGAAAGTAGTGAGATTGGTGAAATCAACGACATGGTTAAATCATGCTTACGTTGTGGCAAATGTAAAGGCGTGTGTACCACTCACGTTCCCGAGGCAAACCTTCTGTATTCACCCCGTGACAAAATCATTGGCACCAACCTAATTTCAGAAGCGTTTTTATACGAAGAGCAAACCAGACGCGGAATCTCTCTTAATCATTTTGTAGAATTAGACGACATCGCCGATCATTGTACGATTTGTCATCGTTGCGCCACACCATGTCCAGTGGATATTGATTTTGGCGATGTCTCTATCAAGATGAAATCTATCTTGATTAAACAAAACAAACGTCGTACCAATCTTGCTTCTAAAGCTTCAATGTCTTATTTGAACATGACTCAGCCTTGGAAAATTAAGCTGGTTAAAAAACTGCTGGTTGATTATAGCTACAAGGCGCAAAATATTGCATCTCGCCTTGCTAAGCCACTACTCAAGAAAAAGCCTAACAAAACAGTTGGCAAGCCAAGTATGGCCATTGAGCTTACCACCCTACTGGACAGACCTTTACCAACGGATACTGGCTTAGCGCCAATGCGTGAGCTACTTAATATTACCGAGCCGGGCAGTGTGCCGATTTTGTCACACCCTACTAAGTCTAATTCAGACTCTCCTAGTGTATTTTATTTCCCAGGTTGCGGCTCTGAGCGTCTATATTCTCAAATTGGCTTGGCAACGATCGCGCTACTTTATCATCAAGGCATTAAGGTTGTCTTACCACCAAGTTACTTGTGTTGTGGCTATCCACAACGTGCTAGTGGCTTTAATGCCAAGAGTATAGCTATTTCAACCGATAATCGCGTACTGTTCCATCGTATGGCAAATACGCTAAACTACTTGGATATCAAACATGTGTTAACCTCATGTGGTACTTGTATTGATCAACTAATGACCTATGAACTGAGCGATATTTTTAAAGACTCTAAATTAAGTGATATTCATGAATATTTACTTGATCAGAACGTTACCCTTGATCCAACAGGTGAGCAATACCTCTATCATGCACCGTGCCATGATCCAATTAAATCTGACGAGTCAAGCAGTGTTATTTCTAAAATTGTTAATAGCGAAGTCATTAGTAATGATCGCTGTTGTGGCGAGGCAGGTACTTTTGCCGTCGCCAGACCAGATATTGCCAAACAAGCTAAATTTAGAAAAGAGTTGGAAATTAAAAAAGATAAAGCCACTATGGTCAAAACCAACAAGCCAGTTAAGATGCTAACCACCTGCCCTGCTTGTCGACAAGGGCTATCACGCTACCAGCACGCCACTAATATTAAGCCGGTTTATCCGATTGAACTTATTGCTGAACAACAACTAGGAAAAAACTGGAAAAAAGAGTTTATCAAATCAGTTCGCATCGAAAAAGTACTACTTTAAGCGCTCACATATACCCAGGCCTCTACGCCTGATTTCATTCGCCCCAATACTCGCTGATAAGCATCAACTTCATACTTATCTGAGTGTGCTAATTCTTGAGAGGTAATCTGAAACACAACACCCGGTATTTGATCATCTAGATTATCTGACTTAATCGCAATCGGATGATGGCTTTTGCCACTAAGTCGCACCACGGCTTCATCCTCAACAGCGACCATTTGCATTTTATAGCCCAGAAGAAAATCCTTTTCTCCGGCTAATTCTCGTCCAAAAGTTTCAATTTGAACCGGCGTATCTTGCAAGGTTCCATAAGAAAAAAGCAGTTTCATTTCAGTCATCAATATCCTTCTAAATTATTAATATGGAATACCATAATATACTTATATGTTAATGCAAAATATAATACGCACATCACTTGAGGAATGATTATATAACAAGGAAATTATATGAAAGTTCAAATACTAAAAGTATTAATATTGACACTCACTATTGGCATTGTAAATACTGCTTTTGCCTTTGGTGCAAAAGACATTCACAACGAAAGCTGTCTAAATTGCCATAAAGGCAATGGTGCAAAATATAAGCATGATGTGGATTTTTACGAATCACGTTCATTAGATGGCGTAAAGCTTAAAAACTTTGCCGATTTAAAGGCTCAGATTAATCGCTGCTCAAACTATTATGACACCGCTTGGTGGCCTGAAGAAGAGGCTAGAATTGTAAAATATCTAAATGATGAATATTATCAATTTATTATGAATGCTAAAGTAATTCAAGCTAGTAGCTCATACTAAATACTAGCATTTAAATACAAAAAAACCCAATCAATGATTGGGTTTTTTTGTATTTAATAAAGCGTTGCATTAGAAAAATAAATCTGAGGAGAGATAGAAAACCAATGCAACTGCGTAATATTATCCTAAAGTTACGCAATAATTACTATTATGGAAAACCATATAAAAACAGACTTTATTAAACTATATTATCTTATGTCGAACCAATGAGGATTTGGCCATAAAAAAGACAACAACAATAAAGACAAGTGCGCCTGCAATATCACCCTGAACATAAGATTGAAAATAAACCTTACCCGCACTATATTGCTCTGGCGCATACAACAAAGCAACCTTAACTAAGGTTGTTACTATTGAAGCAATAACAACTAATGGCAACAAGTGAAAATAATTTAATTTTTGATTTTTTATAAATTCACCAAGACCTAGCTTTTGCAGCAAAAGAATTGCCAATAAAGGTGCTAAAGTATTAACAACTCGACTAATCACTTCCGGCTGAGCAATATTAGACGTGCCACCTTCAACAAAAATTTCAGCTAATAAGTAACCAATTAACAAACCTGGGAAAACTCTAAAACCAAATAACAAATAAGCCAGCAACACTGCGCCCATTGGCAACCAAAGGTTATTGCCAATATCAGAATTAAAATGATCCATAGGGATAATCAAAGCGCGCGTTACAAAAACACCTAAAAGTGCCACCAAGTTAAATTGTATAAATTTTTTCATAACCTAGTATTTTACACTGGTTTATGAAACTAATTACCATCCAAAGGTGACATAAGCATTGATGCTCTAACCAGTTCAGCAACAGAGTTTACTTGCATTTTTTTCATCACTTTAGATCGATGCGCCTCAACTGTTGGCATTGAAATAAACAACTTCTCACCAATGCCACGATTCTTGTCACCCCTAACCACACAATGAAATACCTCAATTTCTTTTTTAGTTAACAGTCGATAACGATTTAATACCGATATTCTTTCAGAAAACAAGTCAATGGCGGTCGTCACCTTGGCTAATAGTATTTCAGGATCAAAGGGCTTTTCAATAAAATCAACTGCACCAAGTTTCATGGCTTTAACTGCAATATTAACATCAGCATGGCCCGTGATAAAAATAGTAGGTCGAATACACTTAAGCTCATTCAACGCTACTTGCAACTCAAGGCCGCTTAGACCTTCCATGTCAATGTCAGAAACCAAGCAGCCAACCTCTGTCTGATTTAAATCATCTAAATAACTTTGAGCATCCGCATAGGTGTTTACTTTAAAGCCGTGCAATGAAAAAAACTTAAACAAAGAATCACGAACCTCTTGTTCGTCATCTACAATAAAAACTTGTAAAAGTTGATCTTTCATAATTAGTTCACCTTAGGTAGGATAATTAAAAACTCACTGCCTGCTTCTGAGCTTGATCTCAAAACAAGATCGCCACCATATGATTTAATTATGCGCCTAGATAAATTAAGGCCAATACCCAAGCCCTCTGTATCTGTTTTTTCTTTACTGCTTTTAAATAGTACAAATAGATCATTAGTATTCTTAATTTGGGCACCTGTATCCATAATTGATATGCAAATATTGTCTTTTTCAATGAATGAGCTAATACTTAGAGTATTGACAGATTTTGCATTGTGGGCCATTGCGTTAATCGAATTTTTCACTAAATTTAACAAAACTTGGTCCAATTCAATAGGACTCATTTCCACAAACCCAAGACTACTTTGCAATGAGAATTGAGTGCCAATATTGTGCTCAGACAATTCCTTATTTAGCATTTTTGTAATTTTTTCAATATTAGCATTAACCGAAAATTTCTCTTTAACAATGTCCTTGCTTGATAAGAAGTTTCGAATATTAACAATCAAATCCACACAGTGATCAGTCTTAACACGCAATTCATCCGAAGTTTCCTTTACCTGGTCAAAATCACAATGTTTAGAATCTTCCAACATTTTGCTCAGAATATGCGCATCAATTTTAATCGAGGTAATAGGTTGAGCCAGTTCATGAGTCACCTCTGAGAGCAATTGATCCACTGAGCTCACACGAGAGAGTTGTTCCAATTTCATTTTATATTGTTGGATTTCAAGTTTTTTTCGATTACGATACAATTGCAAAAGATAGCCAAAAAACAATATTGAAATAATAATGCTTGTAAAATTCTCACGATAATACTTAATATAGATTGGATCCTTGTAGCTGCCAATCCTATGTTTTCTTAACAATTCACGTATCGGCTCATAATCTAGCGCCTCTTTCCACTGATTCACGCCATTATTATGTCTATAGGCTAATAAGTTTTTTTTAATCTGTTTTGTTAATACTGTATCGTGATTTTTCAAAGATGAAAATGCCCATTCTGGCACCACATTAGTACTAAGTAAGTAAGGAAAGTTTGGCTTGGCATTCAACACTTTAATTTGTGTTAACTCAATTTGATTATTAGCAAGCATTGTCTCAATGACACTTGTTCTTACAGTGCCAGCATCAGATAGTCCACTGACCACTGCATTAACAATATTATCTTGAGTACCTAAAAAATCAATTTTTGAAAAATCTTGATAAGGGTTTATACCTTGTTCATTCAAATAATCCAGAGCCAATACCCAGCCACCCAGACGATCTGGCGTTGAGGCTGCAAAACTATTACCTTTTAAGGATTCAATATTATTAATAGCATGGTTGTTAGAAGATGTAAATATAACACTGCCCAATTGCTTGATATCTTCTTGATCATTTTTAGTAAGCTCAATACGGGTGTTGTATAAACGGCTAAGCTCGATGGCTGAAATTGGTTGGGTGATAATGTAATTAACTTTGCGATTCTCAACCATTTGATACAAGAGTGAATCATCTAGCGTATCAACAACCACAATATTAAAAATATAGCTTGGATTTTTTCGACTAAGATAATCAGCTGTTTTTTGCCAACGACTATAAGTAACTCCTTTATCTAAATAAGACTGGATGCCAATTGTAACTTCGCTCAAATGACTTGATGCACTTGCGCCAAATATACTCAACGTAGCAAACAAGAATAAAAATATAGATTTAAGCCAAAACATTCTTCATTTTAACATTAGTAGAAAATCTAACCTATTATGGAAAACCATATAGATTAACGGGTTAAAAATTTCAAAAATTATTAAAATTGATTGGTATTTTTATAGAATATAATAGCTTTTAGGCTGTTTTTGACTATTTTTAACCCTAATATTGATGATTATTTTAAAATTTATGAAATAATGAAAACGACTATTTTAATTCACCAACACTCAAAATAATCAATTTATCCAGCTTAATCAATCGATCAAAGGCTATTTGCACCTCTTGAGCACTAATATCTTTTATTTTATTGGTAAAACTAGATAAAAAGTCAATCGGTAGATCGTAAAAGCCAATAATAGATAGATAAGTCAAGATATTGGCATTACTAGAAGTCTCTAAAGCAAAACCGCCAATGATATTATCTTTGCCATCTTGCAACAATTCGACATCAATTGGGGTTTTTACGAAATTTTCCAACGTTTTTAAAGCGATATTTTGCGCCTTTTCAGCTTGTGAATTTTTAGTTTGCAATTTGATCAAGAACAATCCATTCGATTTCATCTTGCTAAAATAGCTTACCACTGAATATGCTAGGCCTTGTTTTTCACGCACCTCATTGCTCAATATAGAGCTAAGACCGCTACCACCCAAAATATGATTACCCAAGTACAAGGCGTAATAATCTGGGTGGGCTCGATTAATACCCACTTGACCAATAAACATGTGTGTTTGTTTAGAGGGGAAATCAATGTGTACTATTTCCTCGCTCATTAATGATTTAACAATCGGATTATCGCTAGGCTTTTTGCCAATATTTAACCCATGGGAAATTTGACGTGCAATTTGCTGTGCTTGAACTTTGCTAATATCACCCACCAAAGCAATGGTTAAATTATTGGCCACATAATATTGACTATAAAACCGCTTAATATCGCTTAAATTAATAGCCTCAACGGTTTCTTTTGTGCCTATTTTTGCGTGTGCGTATGCATGGTCTTGAAAAATCAACCGATCAAATGCCAAACCAGCAACACGTCCCGGTTGTTGTTTTGAAGCCTCAATGGATCTGAGTATTTGCTTTTTTTCACGTGAAAGATAGACTTGTTTAAAGCTTGCCTTAGCAATAACTTCACTAAATAGTGAGAGTGATTGACGCAAAATAGACTCACGAGTAAGGCTGCGCATTGAAATAATCGCCATATCTTTAAGGCTAACTGCTGAAAACTCAGTGCCCAAAGATTCAAATTGATTGATAATTTGTTCTTCTGAAAGTTGATTGGTTGATGTTCCGATTAAGGTATTAGTGAGTGTTGCTAAGCCGTACTGTTGTTTATCTCGACTACTAGCAGCATCAAAATTAAGCTGCACATCTAGCATCGGCAAGCCTTTAGTTTGCGTAAATAATACTTTAGCACCCTCAGGCGTTTGCCACTCGGAAATCTCAAGCTTTGCATGCGCTTGAACCGTTAATAACAACAATAAAATTATTAATCGCTTCATTTTAGCCCCTGAGGTATCAATTCCACACTGTTTGCCAATTTGAAATTTAAATACTTTTTAGCAACATTTGACACACTTTTAGCTCCAATTTTGTTCATTTTATCAACATATTTAAACATTTTATCTATACCTAACCCTACTGTTGTAAGCATCCCCAAGTAATAAGATTGGGTAGATATTTGATCTTGTTCAAAGATAAAGTTTGCCTCTAGCTGAGCTTTAATGCGTTGCAATTCATTTTCAATTAATGCTGGATTTTCAATCAACTCTTGAACTTGAGATTTAACAGCCTGCATCACACTACGCTTATCAACTCCTTTAGCTGGAACAAAACTCAGTGTAAATAGCGTATTGTATTTGTCATACAATCGATAACCCGTGCTGATGGCCGATACGATTTGCTGATCTCTAATTAACGTTTTAGATAGGCCATTATCTAAAACATAGGCCAACATTTCTAATTGGTAGGCTTCGTCTTTTTTATCTGCTGTTTTTAAACTGGGTACATGAAAACTCATCACATAAAAAGGTAGCTCTGCTTTAAGCTTAAGCACTTTTGATTGTTTTGTTTTTGCTAATGAAGGTTGGTTTTTATCTTTCTCAATGGCAGGATTAGACTTATAAATGCCAAAATATTGCTGAGCATAATTAATAACTTCTTCAGGGTTAACATCGCCCACTACTACCAAGGCAGCATTATTAGGTGCATAGAAACGCTCATACCAGTGGCGTAAATCCCTTAATTGATACGATTCAATATCTTTTTTAAAGCCAATCACTGGCGCATGGTAAGCACCTTTTTCATCAAATGAGATTAAGCGTAAATTTTCATAGACTTGCGCATTAGGATTATCCTCTACACGCAATCGTCTTTCTTCAATCACCACTTGCCTTTCTTTTTCCAATTCACGTGAAGAAAAAGTTAAATTACGCATGCGATCAGCTTCCATCTTAATTGCTAACTCCAGTTTGGAATTGTGCATTTTTTGATAATAAGCCGTATAGTCTTTAGAAGTGAAAGCATTATCATCACCGCCATTTCTAGCAATAATTTTTGAAAATTCGCCCACTCTATACGCTCGAGTGCCTTTAAACATCATATGCTCTAGCATATGGGAAATACCTGTGTTTGGGCGAGATTCATCGCTAGCGCCTACCTGATACCAAAGCTGAGAAATAAATACCGGTGCACGGCGATCAATCTTGATAATAATCTTCATGCCGTTATCCAAGGTTGCTTGCGTGACTTGATTATAGGTTTTGCCTATAACAGTATTAGAAAATGCACTCGTAGATAAAAAAAAGAATAGTAAAATTAGTGTCTTCATAGTTCAATCATTATAGCGAGAAGCCTTGTTTAGTTTTTTTAAAAAAGATAAATCTAACCAGCCTGAGAAATCTGCCTCATTAAAAGAGCGATTAATCAAATCTAGGAAAAAACTTGGATCAGGCTTATCGACACTATTATTAGGCAAAAAATCCATTAATGATGATTTATTAGACGAGCTAGAAATGCTGCTCATTACTGCTGATATTGGTATCAATACTACTGATAAAGTGCTTGAAGCAGTACGACGCAACGCCTCAAGAAAGATTTTAAAAGATTCAGACGGTATTTATGAATTTCTCAAAAATGAGTTATCTAAATTTTTAATACAAGACAATGCGCTTAATACTGAGATTAACGAAACCTTTGTGATTTTAGTCGTTGGCGTTAATGGTGCTGGAAAAACCACCACCATTGGCAAACTCGCTAAGCGCTTTCAATCTGAGGGGAAATCTGTCATGCTGGCGGCAGGCGATACTTTTCGTGCGGCCGCTGTTGAACAGCTTAAGGTTTGGGGTGAGCGTAATGAAATACCAGTCGTTGCTCAAGATACTGGTGCTGATGCCGCTTCAGTTATTTTTGATGCTTATCAATCTGCTCAAGCCAAAAATATTGATGTGTTAATTGCTGATACTGCAGGTCGTTTGCACACACAAGGCAACCTCATGCAAGAATTAGAAAAAATTAAACGCGTTATCGCCAAACAAAATAATGCGGCACCCCATGAAGTAATGCTGGTGATTGATGGTGGCGCAGGGCAAAATGCTATTAATCAAGCCAAAGAATTTGACAAAGCTGTTGCTCTTAGTGGCATTAGCATCACCAAGCTTGATGGCACCGCCAAGGGTGGCGTGTTGTTTGCCATTTCTGATGAGCTTAAATTACCAATTCGATTTATTGGTGTTGGCGAAGGTATCGACGACCTAAAGCCTTTTAATGCTAAAGAATTTGTTGGCGCCCTATTTGATTAATTATTAAGCGCTTGCTCTAAGTTATGTAAGACTGTTAACGGCTGTATCGGTCAAGCAATGGAGTTTGATCGACAAGGCGGTAATAATGGTCGATACAAAAGCATTATTGTGAAGTACAACGGGAAAATTGTTTTACTGAAAAACTATTCAAGTTAAAGCCAAAGAAGGCGCAATCCTAAACAGAGTTGGCTATAACCAACTTTCCAATCATATTGCCCTGCTCGATAATTTGGTGGGCCTTGGTAATATTATCAACATTGATAGGACTAAGTTGCTGAGTTGTGATATTAGTAATTTTTTGCTGATCGACAAGCATGGCAACGCGCGTTAATAAATGATGCTGCTCAATCATGTCAGTGGTTTGAAACATTGAACGTGTAAACATCATTTCCCAAACCAAGGTGATACTTTTGGCTTTCAATAGGTTGAGATCGTAGCTTTTCTGTGCATTTGCAAGTAGACAAATACTACCTTGAGGGTTAATAATCTCAACCATTTGCTGGAAATAATCATCAGGTACACCCATGCATAAAATAAAATCAGGCGCTTTTAACGCTTGATCTTTAAACTGTTGAGCAAGATTATGATGATCAAGTACTATGTCTGCGCCTAAATCTTGACACCAAGTTTTTGACGCTTCTCGAGAAGCGGTAGCAATAACATTCATACCAATAATTTGCTTGGAAAATTGAATGGCCATTGACCCTACACCGCCAGCAGCGCCGATTAACAACAAGGTTTTATTAGCATCTTGTTGAGTGATTTTCAAACGATCAAACAAAGATTCCCAAGCGGTAATACTGGTTAAAGGTAGTGCCGCCGCTTGAGAAAAATCCAAAAATTTTGGTTTGATGGCAACAATACGCTCATCAACCAATTGCTGCTCAGCATTCGATCCATCTCGAGTAAGATCACCTGAGTAGTACACTTCGTCGCCCACTTTAAAAAGCGATACACTATCACCAACAGCTTTAACAACACCCGAACAATCATAACCAAGAATTTTTAATTCACCGCCACTTTCAACGCCTTGTTTAGCCTTGCTATCGATTGGATTGATAGAGATTGCCTTAACGTCAATTAATAAATCTTGTCCTTGAGGTGTGCCCAGATCTTTTTCAAATGTTGTAAATGTTGTGCCGTTGTAACCAATTGCTTGCATAATTTATGCTCGGGTATTTTTTTCGATACGAAACATAACCAACATCATTACAAACATAATGAAAAATCCAAGCGCTATACCAGCCATACCTAAGGACATAAAGCCGGCCATTTGATCAGATCTAGCGGTGCCAATTTTCATCAAATTTTGTTGTGTTTGAACATCCACTTGGCGTACAAATTCTTGATCATGCCAATGTAAAAAATCATCAATATTAATTTTATCGCCGCCCACATTAACCAATTGTTTGGTGAGTTTTGACAACGACTGAACATAACTCAATCTAAGCGATGGATTGTAGTTATTGGTTTTAATTTTAATCATCACTTTGATTTTAAATTGCATATCTTCTTTGCCGATAACACCGTCTGGTAATGCTTGCAAATGGGCAAGAATTTGATCGACATGAGTATCGAATTCTTGATCGAAAACTGTTTGATTATTGCTTATAGTATTTTCTAAAATCAAACCTGGTTGCGCAGCATCGATTTGTAAACTGATTGGATTTTGATATTTAGCCAATTCAATAACAGGCGCTTTTATTTCGTCAGTTGCTTGGCTATTGATTTTTTCATAGCTAAACATTCCTAGAAAAACAATCAATGCAAATGAGATGATTGCAAATATTAGACCGAGCTTTTGCACAATACTAAAAAAACCTCTTTCAATAAAATTAATCATCATTCGCCTTTTAGAATATCTTTAGCACCCATCTCAATCAACTTATCGGCTACAGCCTCACCAATCACTTCTGCTTCATTAATATGGCCCGTTATTTGATGCTTCAAAATAACACCAGTTGTTACATTGCCCACCAAACCTGTCAAAGTAATTTGATCACCATCAATAGTAGAATAACCCGCAATAGGTACTGAACAACCGCCTTCCAAGCGTGCATTCATAGCGCGCTCACTACTCACTCGATAAGTGGTTTGTTCATCAATCAAAGGTTTAATTAGATCAAGAATTTCTTGATCATTTTCACGAATTTCAATACCCACCGCACCTTGGCCTACTGCAGGCAAAGAATCGATAGCTGGAATTTCTTGTTTAATTCGATCTTTAAATTTAAGACGAATAAGCCCTGCACAAGCCAAAATAATAGCATCAAATTCGCCATCATCTAATTTTTGCAAGCGCGTATTAACATTGCCACGTAAATCTAGGATTTCTAAATCTGGGCGCTTGTCTTTGAGTTGTACAATTCGACGCATAGAACATGTACCCACTTTTGCACCTTGTGGCAAATCGTCAATCGTATCAAAATGATTAGAAACAAAAGCATCAAATGGATTTTCACGCTTTAAAATTGCGCCCAACTCAAATCCTTGAGGGATTTCATACGGCACATCTTTCATAGAGTGTACTGCAATATCTGCCTCACCCTGCATCATTCCAACCTCCAACTCTTTGATAAATAAACCCTTTCCGCCAATTTTTGACAAGGGTGAATTTAAAATTTGATCCCCTTTGGTAGTCATCTTTACCAGTTCAACGGTAATTTGCGGATGCAGCGCTTCAAGTCTGGTTTTTACGTGCTCAGCTTGCCAAAGTGCCAAGGGAGATTTTCGAGTTGCAATTTTTAGGGTTTTATTCATGTTTAAAAGGAGTTTGTATTAAAATGGCGTTAATGTTTAGATTTTATCTGTTAGCCGCTGTTCTTTTATCAAATTTTGCCATAGCAGAAAAATTAACCCTGCCACCAGCAAAAAACTTTTTCATGGATGCGCAAAAAGTTTGGAAAAGTAAAACCCCTATTTTAATAATGTTTTCCATTCCTGATTGTGGATATTGCAAAAAAGTCAAAGAAGATATAATAGGCCCGATGGCAGAGCTAAAAGAATACAATGACAAAGTTATTATTCGCCATATTAACGCCAATAGTTTTGATGAAATCAACAATTTTTACAATGAAGAGGTGTCGCACAATGAATTCGCCTCTCGTAAAGCGGTCAACTTTTTTCCAACTGTTTTACTTGTTGATCAATATGGCGTAACCTTGGAAAAAGTACTCGGTGTTACCAACGAGGACTATTACTGGACCGATCTGGATGAACTAATCATATCGGCTACTGATAAAATAATTAATAAAATGAAAGCACAATTATGAGTGAACAAACTAATCAATCTTGGGGCGGACGCTTCAGTGAGCCTACCGACGAATTCGTTAAAATTTTTGGCGCTTCTGTCTTTTTTGACAAAATCCTAGCACCTTATGATATTGCCGGATCAAAAGCTCACGCAACCATGTTGCAAGAAGTGGGCTTACTAACTGAAGATGAGAAAAATCAAATTCTAAAAGGTTTGGATCAAATCTTAACAGAAGTCAACACTGGAAAATTCGAATGGTCTGTTACTTTAGAAGATGTGCACATGAACATCGAATCACGCCTAACTCAGCTTATTGGCAATGCAGGCAAAAAACTACATACTGGTCGCTCTCGTAACGACCAAGTAGCAACTGATATTCGCCTATATTTGCGCGATCAAGTAGATGACATCTTATCTGAAATAAATCGATTACAGCATTCACTGTTAGATTTGGCTGAGAAAGAAGCGAGCACTATTTTGCCAGGCTTTACACACTTACAAGCAGCACAACCTGTGAGCTTTGGCCACCATATGATGGCATATTTTGAAATGCTCACGCGCGATGCTGAGCGCCTCGTTGATTGTCGTAAGCGCATGAATTCAATGCCATTAGGTTCAGCCGCTCTTGCTGGTACAACTTACCCAATTAATCGAGAACGTACAGCCGAACTATTAGGCTTTGAGCGCATTTGTCTTAACTCTTTAGATGGTGTTAGTGATCGTGATTTTGCTATTGAATTCTTATCCGCTGCAAGCATTATTATGATGCATCTTTCACGTTTTTCAGAAGAACTGATTTTATGGTCAAGCGCACAATTTAACTTTATCGAACTGCCTGATAGCTTTTGCACGGGCTCTTCAATTATGCCGCAAAAGAAAAACCCTGATGTACCTGAACTAGTCCGTGGAAAAACCGGTCGCGTGTATGGCAACCTAACTTCCATGCTAACCATTATGAAGTCTCAACCTTTGGCATACAACAAAGATAACCAAGAAGACAAAGAGCCTTTGTTTGATACAGTTGATACGCTTAAGGCTTGCTTACGTGTGTTTGCCGATATGGTGCCAACTATCGAAACGCAGCGCGATGTTATGTATAACTCAACCAAAAAAGGCTATACAACTGCCACTGACTTAGCTGATTATTTAGTTAACAAAGGCTTGGCGTTTAGAGATGCACACGAGGTAGTGGGCAAGTCAGTTTCTTACGGCATTGAGCATCAAAAAGATTTATCCGAGCTAACTCTGGAAGAGTTACAAATCTTTGACGATCGCATTGAAAGCGATGTATTTGATATTTTGTCATTAGAGGGCTCGCTAAATGCACGTGATCATCTAGGTGCAACATCACCTAACCAAGTTAATTTAGCCATTCAAGCCGCTAGAAAAAAAATAACCTAATGAAGGTTATTTTTGCAGGTACGCCTGAATTTTCAGTCTGTGTACTTGAAGCAATTCATCAAGCTGGGCATGATGTTATTGGTGTTTACACCCAACCTGACCGCCCAAAAGGACGTGGCCGTGTTTTAAGCGCCTGCCCTGTTAAAGAAAAAGCACTTGAGCTTAATTTAGATATCTATCAACCTGAAAGCTTAAGAGAGGCTAGCGTCCAACAAGAATTAAAAAATCTTGATGCAGATGTGATGGTAGTGGTTGCTTACGGGCAAATATTACCCCTTGAAATATTAGAAACGCCTAAATACGGATGTCTCAATATTCACGCCTCATTACTGCCACGCTGGAGAGGCGCAGCACCCATTCAAAGAGCTATTCTTTCGGGTGACAAGCAAACTGGCATAGGCATTATGCAAATGAATGAAGGTTTAGATACTGGCGATATATTGCTTGAAAAAATCTGCAACATTACAGACACTGATACTGCGCAATCTTTACATGATAAATTGGCCGTATTAGGTGCTCAAGGTATTATTGAAGCGCTTAATAATATTAAGCAGTTAACACCAACTACTCAGGATGAAGCTGGTATTACTTATGCCAAAAAACTCATCAAAGATGAGGCTTGGATTGATTGGTCAAAATCTGCTATAGAAATTAACCAACAAATTAGAGCTTTTAACCCTTATCCTATCGCACAAACTCATGCACAAAGTGATAAATTTAGCGATAAAGTTTTACGGATTTTGTCTGCCAGCGTCATAGACAAGACCTATGACGAAAAACCTGGTGAAATTATTGAATACGGCAAAGGAGTTTGTATTGTAGCCACTGGCAGTGGCGCTTTGAGCTTACAAACAATTCAACTTGCCGGTAAAAAAACAGCCAATATTAAAGACTTTACTAACGCTTATAAATTAATAAAATTAGAATAATAAAATGCCTCTTAAGCGCACACTAACACTAACATTACTTACGCTTTATGGCTTGGGAAATATTTTAGGCGCAGGTATTTATGTATTAATTGGCAAGGTTTCTGGCATTGCCGGATTACTAACACCACTGTCTTTTTTACTAGCGTCATTACTGGTTATTACCACTGCTTTTACTTACAGTGAACTATCATCTCGTTATCCAGTGAGCGCGGGCGAAGCTGTTTATTTATTCAAAGCTTTTGGCAATAAACAACTCTCGTTAATTGTAGGCATCATGATTATCATGACTGGCGTATTATCTGCCGCTACCATTAGCGTTGGCTTTATTGGATATCTGCATATCTTTTTTGACTTACCTAGTTTTATAGCAATAACGCTACTGCTAATCTTTCTTGGTGCTTTGGCGATATGGGGTATTAAAGAATCGGTTCAAGCGGCAGCATTATTAACATTGATAGAAATAACAGGATTGCTAATTATTATTTGGCTTGGTCGTGAGCATATTAGTAACACCGATATACAAACATACATCAATGCCTTTACATTTGATAAATCATCATTATGGATTAGTATTTTTTCCGGTGCTTTTTTAGCCTTCTACGCCTTCATTGGATTTGAAGATATGGTCAATGTAGCTGAAGAGGTTATTGAGCCAGAAAAAAACATGCCAAGAGCTATTATCCTATCTCTTGTCATTGCCAGTATTATTTACATACTAGTATCAATAGTATCAGTTAATGCCGTATCTCCACAAATACTCTCTGAACATGAGGCGCCACTGGCACTAATTTATGAGCAGCTTAGTGGATTTTCGCCAAGTTTAATTGCCGCTATAGGTATGCTTGCTATTATCAATGGCGCACTCATACAAATTATTATGGCTTCACGAGTTATCTATGGAATGAGCAATCAAGGCTGGTTACCGAGCATACTAAGCAATATTAACAGCACAACAAAAACACCTATTTATGCCACCTTAATAACCACTCTTATTATTTACATTTTTGCACTCTGGCTACCTATCATGACGCTGGCTGAGTTAACCAGTTTGTTTATTTTGATTATTTTTTCTTTAATGCATCTTTCTTTGTTATTCATCAAAAAAACACAAGGAAGGCCTAATAAAAATATTCGTCAATATCATTTTAGTCTGCCCTTGATTGGCTTAATAACCAATGTAGGTTTTGTTATTTTTTATATCCTATTTTAGTACTTTACCAACAAACCCCAATTGACGCCAAGCCTCATACGCCACGATTGAAACACAATTAGATAGATTTAAACTTCTAGATCCCTCTTGCATTGGTAGAGTAATTCCTTCATATTTATCCAAAATTTCTTGTGGCAAACCGCGAGTTTCTGGCCCAAATAAAAATGAATCTCCAGATTGGTACTCAACCTCTGAATAAATTTTATCAACCTTTGAGCTGACAGCAAAAATTCTACTAGGCTGAGCACGATCCAAATAATCTTCAAAGTTTTCATATTCTGTAACATTTGCAAGCTCTTTGTAATCAAGCCCTGCACGTCTCAAGCGCTTATCTGTTATTTCAAAACCAAATGGCTTAATAAGATGTAGGCTAGCGCCCATATTGGCAGATAAGCGAATTAAGCTACCTGTATTGTTTGGAATTTCAGGCTCGAATAACACTAAATTTAACATAATATTTTATTTTGGTACTTGAATAACTGTTAATGATCCCATAGATAGAGGGTAACTTAAATAAAAAACAACAACAAAACCATGAATATTGAAAAATTAACTTCTCAATTTCAACAAGATCTTGGACAAGCTCAATCTATTGCCATTAGCAATAACCATAGTGCTATTGAAGGTGTTCATGTACTAAGTGCTATGCTTGAATCCGATGATTCAAGTGTAAGCAATGTACTGAAATCTTTAACAATAGATACGCAGAAACTTAAGCTTAATGTTGATCAAGAAGTGCAAAATCTAGCCACCATCAGTAACGCAAATGCCGATATTGGTATTTCACAAAGCTTGTTGCGCCTATTAAATGCAGCTCAAAAAATCTCAACAAACAAAGGGGATTCTTACCTATCAACAGAGTTATTTTTACTTGCCATTATTCAAGGATCAGATACAACCACCAAGCTGCTGAAAACCGCAGGTGTAAGTGAAAATAAATTAACACCTGCTATCGAAACCCTTAGAGGAGGAAAAAACGTGAACGAACAAAACTCAGAAACACAACGAGATGCACTAAACAAATATACTCAAGATTTAACCGAACTTGCAAGCCAAGGAAAGCTTGATCCAGTGATTGGTCGTGATGGAGAAATTCGTCGCGCTATTCAAGTGCTACAACGTCGCACAAAAAACAACCCAGTGCTTATTGGCGAGCCAGGTGTGGGAAAAACTGCCATCGCCGAAGGTTTGGCGCAACGCATTGTTAATAACGAAGTGCCAGAAGGCGTTAAAGGTAAACGTCTATTATCTCTTGATATGGCTGCATTGGTCGCCGGTGCAAAATACAAGGGCGAATTCGAAGAAAGAATGAAAGCTGTACTCAAAGATTTGGAAGCAGAACAGGGTCAAGTGATATTATTTATCGACGAATTGCACACCATGATGGGCGCAGGAAAAGGTGAAGGCTCCATGGATGCGGGAAACATGCTTAAACCAGCACTAGCACGTGGTGATTTACACTGTATGGGTGCAACTACGCTAGATGAGTACCGTCAATATATTGAAAAAGACTCTGCGATGGAGCGTCGTTTTCAAAAAGTATTAATCGATGAACCAACACAGGAAGACACTGTTGCAATTTTACGTGGGTTAAAAGAAAAATACGAAGTGCATCACGGTGTAGAGATTACTGATCCTGCCATTATTGCAGCAGTAACCTACTCAACTCGCTACATTACCGACAGGCAACTGCCCGATAAAGCCATTGATCTAATCGATGAAGCGGCGTCACAAATTCGCATGGAGCTTGATTCAAAACCAGAATCAATGGATAAACTTGATCGTAAATTAGTGCAATTAAAAATTGAAAAAATGGCACTAAAAAAGGAAAAAGATAAAGCTTCAAAAGAGCGCTTAAAAGAATTAAAAGACGTTATTAAAAATTTAGAAAAAGAATATGCCGATTTTGATGAAGTTTGGAAAAAAGAAAAACTAGTTGTTCAAGGTGCACATCACCTTAAAGAGGAGCTAGAACAAGCCAAAATAGATCTTGAAAATGCACACAGAAATAATAATTTAGCCAAAATGAGCGAGATTCAATACGGCATCATTCCAGAATTGGAGCAAAAAATATCGCAAGCAGAAAGTGTAGATGTTGAAGAAATGACCCTACTAAGAAACAAGGTAACCGAAGACGAAATCGCTGAAATTGTGGCTAGATGGACAGGCATCCCTGTAGACAAAATGATGGAAGGCGAAAAAGACAAACTACTACAAATGGAAAGCATTATTCACAAGCGTTTAGTCGGTCAAGATAAGGCAATTAAAGTAATCTCTGATGCTGTTCGTCGTTCACGTGCAGGCTTGTCTGATCCAAATAGACCAGATGGTTCATTTATGTTTATGGGCCCTACTGGCGTGGGTAAAACTGAGCTGACTAAAGCCTTGGCAGATTTCTTATTTGATACCGAACAAGCTATCGTGCGTATTGATATGAGTGAGTTCATGGAAAAACACTCTGTGTCTCGTCTGATTGGTGCACCTCCAGGCTATGTTGGTTATGAGCAAGGTGGTGTGTTAACCGAAGCAGTACGTCGCAAGCCGTATTCAATCATCTTGTTGGATGAAGTAGAAAAAGCCCATCCTGATGTATTTAACGTACTTTTACAAGTGCTTGATGATGGTCGCTTAACTGATGGACAAGGTCGCACAGTTGATTTTAAAAATACCGTGATTGTTATGACATCAAATCTTGGCTCGCATTTGATTCAAGAAAACCCAGGCAAAGATGTATCGGCTGAGTTAACTAAATTAGTTGGCGAGCATTTCAGACCAGAATTTGTGAATCGTATCGATGAGATTGTTACTTTCAATAGTCTTGGAAAAGATCAGATTGCCGGTATTGCCAAGATTCAAATTGAAATTTTATCCTCTCGCTTGAACGATCTTGATCTTAAATTAGATCTTAGTGATGAAGCCATGCAGGTGATTGTTGACAGGGGTTATGATCCAGTATTTGGTGCAAGACCACTTAAACGCACCATTCAGCAGTTATTAGAAAATCCACTATCGCAAAAAATACTTGCGGGTGATTTTTTACCTGGTGCAACCATTCATGCCAATGTGGCTAATAATGAGATTGTGTTTTCTTAAAGCTTAATCGATATTTATAAAAAAGGAGGTGAAAACCTCCTTTTTTACGAATGATTGTCACAAGCCTAAAACTTCAACCCAACCTTTACAGCAATACTATCTGAGTAACCAGCATCAA
>ERZ1046740.155-NODE-155-length-58583-cov-6.861895_pt1 | contig 58583 bp, 53 predicted proteins | sample MGYA00383093_ERZ1046740 | MGnify/ENA primary metagenome ERZ1046740 (study PRJEB29581, sample SAMEA5548363) | metagenome | biome: marine; feature: coastal; material: water | depth 25 m | study: Short-term variability in the microbial, nano- and picoplankton... | reverse complement strand
AACGGTTTCGGCTATGATTTCGTTGTGGAATCATCCGCAGGATTATTCCGTTTAGAAATCAGTTATTGATTAATACTTTTATTTTGGTGTGGTACAAAACCACAATTACTTATAGCCATTGTTGGGCACAGTTTTTTTAATTATGTTTTTCCATTTTATCTACCCAATCCTTAAAAGTTTCAGGGTAAATAGTCGGATAACCATATCCTCTTGGTTTTATTTCTTTTATACTCTTATTTATGTATTTATTTCTTATGACACTTTCCGCTACAATACCATTAAATCCGTAACCAAAATAAATATTTCCATTTCTATCAGGGCGTTCTTTTTTATACCATTCTTGAACCTCAAATACTTCTCTAATTAAGCCTTTATATTCGCTCAAGACATATTTATATTTATTAGGTCTCCAGTCAGCCATTTTCCAAGTCTCCTTTGTAGCTTTATAAATTGCATCAACACCAGCACCTCTTTCATAGTTCTTATTAATATTTATAATTATGCAATTTTCTTCGATTGAGTTGAGCAATTCTGCATTGTAAAGAGAAATGATTTCGTTGGAAGTCATTAAGCCTTTTTCTATTGAATTAAAACCACCTTGAATATTTCCTTTAACGTATGAATTGAAAGATGGAATAAATCTAAAGGTATCAATTAAACTTGCTTCAACAGCAAATGCATTTTGTTCACTTAATCCGTGTCGCACAATTATATGTTCTACATTTTCACGACCAATTCTATTGATTTCTTGATATTTTAAATTTTCTTCATCATCGGTTATCTCTTGATTTATATGTGCAAAAACTCTGTTATCCTTTCCTTTGCCAACATAGAATGGTTCATTCTTGTCAGGATCAATTAAGAGATAAACATAGAATTTTAAATGGTCAATAGTCTTTTGGTCAAACATTTACGATTTTTTTGTCAATTGTGCCCAACGATGCGATATGATCATTGTCTTTTTTAGTCTAAAAAGTGTATTGATTATATCTCGCTTATCTGTTATTCGTTTTTAAACGTAAGTATACGGAAAACTGTATTCTAAATCAATCCTCTAGCCTTCAACTCCAAGTATTTGTTAAGCGTATTCATGGTTAAATTTTCTGGCCGTGTAAATATAGTATGCACCCCATTTTGGCGCAAGGTCTGTATAATGACTTCCTTTTCTGAAATAAACTTTTGAGAAGTCACACTTAAGTAAATGTCTTTGAGCTTATTTGGTTTTTTAGTGGCGAATTCAGTCAATTCATTGTTTTCGAAGAAAATCATTACCACCAAGTGGTTTTTAGAGATTTCCTTTAGCAAGGGTAGGATTCTAGACAACGAGCTTTTGGTCTCGATGTTAGAAAACAAGAACATTAAGCTACGTTGGCGAATGGATTTTTGAAGAAAAGTATAGAGTAATTCATAGTTCGCCTCGGGCATGCGCTCTTTTTCATTGTACAGTGCTTCTAAAATACTCTTGAGTTGGTGGGGCTTATTGTCTGCTTTAATAACAGTTTCGAGCTTATCGCTAAACGTGATAAGACCTGTTTTGTCTTTCTTTTTAAGTGCGGTATTGCTTATTACTAAACTTGCATTTATAGAATAGTCCAAAAGGCTCATGCCATTAAATGGCATTTTCATGTAACGGCTTTTATCTATTACACAATAGACTGGTTGCGCATTTTGGTCCTGATATTGGTTTACCATCAGGCGATTGTAACGTCCTGTGGCTTTCCAATTTAGGCTTCTGTAATCATCGCCTTGTATATAGTCTTTTATTTGTTCAAAATCGTAAGAATGGCCAATGCGTCTTATCTTCTTTATTCCAAGAAATTGGTGCAGCTTGTTTAAGTGCGCCAGTTCGTATTTCTTCATTTGAATAATAGAAGGGTAAACTTCCATTTCCATGGGATTCTTACCACGGTATTGGCGGCTTACTAAACCCAATTTTGAGGAGAGATAAAGTATGGTGTCGCCAAATAAATACAAACCCCGAGAGTTTGGCTTAATGGTGTAGGGCAAGGTTATTTCTTCGCTAGGCTCAAAATCTCGGTCTACCTCAAAGTCGCGCTCTTGCAGCTGTATGGGCAGCTCTTCTATGATTCGGGTTTTTAAACTCACCGAAGCCATATTTTGAACAATAAGTTCTAAGGTGTTAGAATCGCCTAAAGAGAGTAGGCGAGGTGTTTTACGCTCAATTTTAAATTGGATGTTTTTGTTGAAAAGCCAGAGCACTTCAGCCACGACTGTCAATAAAAATAAAAACAGCACCACCTTTGCCAATTTGAGAACAAACGGAAATGGGTAGCCTAAAATAAAGATGCAGATGACCCCCAAGAAGACATAGAAAAATCTATTTTCTATATAGAGCTGTTTAAATAGCTTCATTTATCTGGGTACTTCTATGTCTTTAATAATTTCATCTAAAACATCGTTAATGTCAAAGCCCTCCATTTCGCGCTCTGGAGATAAAATTAAACGGTGATTCATGACAGGTTGCATCACACGTTTCACATCATCTGGCGTAACAAATGTGCGACCACTTAAAGCAGCGCTAGCTTTGGCACTTTTTAATAAATTAATACTCGCTCTAGGCGATGCCCCTAAGAAGAGGTCGGGGTGCTGTCGTGTTTGTGTAGTTAATTTAGCGATATATTCCAATACAGAATCTTCTATTTTAACATTCTCTACCGTTGCTTTCATAGTCGCCAATTCCTTGGGAGAAAGCACGGGTTTCACTTCGTTCTTTAAACTCATGTTGAAATCTTGCTTGAAGCGCTGTAATATGGCCACCTCATCTTCATAGCCAGGGTAGGTAATAATAATCCTGAACAAGAAACGGTCGAGTTGGGCTTCGGGTAATTTATACGTTCCTTCTTGCTCAATAGGATTTTGTGTGGCGAGCACCATGTACGGTTGCTTAAGTGGGTAGGTCTTGCCGTCAATTGTAATTTGGTATTCCTCCATCACTTCAAACAATGCAGATTGCGTTTTTGCTGGTGCGCGATTGATCTCATCTATAAGGATAACATTTCCAAACAACGGACCGGGCTTGAACTCAAATTCAGAGTTCTTCATGTTAAAGACATTTGTCCCAACAATATCTGCAGGCATTAAATCTGGCGTAAACTGAATACGTGAAAAATCTACTGACAATGCTTGCGAAAGTAACTTGGCCGTCAATGTTTTTGCGATACCTGGAACCCCTTCAATAAGTGTATGACCACCGCTGAGCAAGGCAATAAGTAGAAGGTCGATAAGTTCAGTTTGACCAACCAGAACTTTGGATAATTCAGCCTTGACTTGCGCCACTTTAGAGGCAACATTCTCTATCTCCTTTGTTTCCTTAGAGAGAGTAGGGCTGGGAGGAGGTGTTTCTGAAGTGTTTTCATTCTCACCTAAAGGCGAAGTGTTTTCTGGGTTAACGGGTGTGTTGTCTTCCATTATTTTGATTTTAAAATAAAATAGCGTGTTGCTTCATACAGATCTTCTAACTCGCTTTGAGTTATCTCTGTGTCTTTTTTAAAGCTCTTTACGCTTAAGTGTGCAATTATGTTAATACGTCTCGATTCTTTTGGGAACAGTTTTAATAACCTCGATTTGGCAAGGTCATCAAAATTCTTGGTGTTAATGTGGTAGCGCTTGCGCAAGAAATTGAAAAAGTACTGGCAGACTTCTTGGGCCATGCGTTTGTGGTTGCGCTCTTTGTAAAACAAACGGCCTACGGTTTTAGAAAACTCTAAGCTGTTGTTTTTTATTGGGGCGATTACAGGAATGATTCTTTGGTTTCGCTTAGAGCGAAAAATGACAAAACCCAATACCCCCACCAATATTAAATAATAGGCCCATTTTAATGCTGCAATTGAAAGTATAAAGGCCAATGGGCTAGAAGGGAGGTTGGGGTTTCTAGAATTGCGGTAACTGTCATTAAAATCTTGACGGTAATAGTGGCCAAACACATCGATGTTAACATCACCAGAATTGAATTCATTTACAATTGCACTGCAGTACTTGAATGTTTCTTCTCTGTATAAATGGTAGTTGGTAAAAGCCATGGGCGTAGAGTGAAAGTAGATTGCACCGTCTCCAACTCTAACTTTAAAGAAGTTTTCAAATTCTTCTATTTCGCCAAGCGTTTGCCGTTTGAAGTTTAAAGAGTCCGAAAATGTAAAGTAGTTATAGTCGAATTCATAAGCTCGATCTTCTGAAACTTTGTAATGCAAGTCTGTTTCATATTCATTGAAAGTCGTGGTAACCGTGTCAATTGTTTTAAAGGAATTTGTGCTTAAGAAACGCTCAAGGTCTCGCTCAATAACTTGAGACGCTTCCAGCAATGAATCATAATCCATAGACTCGTTTTTCCATTCCCAATAATTGGGCAAATTCTTAACGCGATACAAAGCTTCCATGCGCTCGGCAGGGTAATACAATCGGGCTATCAGTAATTTTGGCGGGTACTTGGTTACGATAAAAGCCTTGTTTCCTTTTTTGGTGTAGGTCAACAATTCTTCCACTTCCGTGGAATCTAAATCTAAAGAATAGGAGATTTTTAAAAGATTACTATTAGTGTCCTTTTGATTCAGGCTCTTGTCGTAGAAATCATCTAAATCGTCAACCTTAACAACTGCGTTGCTCTCTTCAATTAGCTCATAGAAGAAGTTAACATCGTATGGATTATCATTGTCTTGAAGCGTTAAATACCAGCTGTCTTGTTTTGGCCAAGTGTAGATAGTTACTGCAATCAACAGAAGCATCACTCCAATCACAATGAAAACTACCTTGTTTCTATGCATTGATTTGGCTTTTCAGATTTTCGCTGTAAATTGAAAGCGCATGGTAGCGTTCAAGGCTTATATCTTGTCTCCCGAACCATGCTTTCTCATAAATAAGTGTCGTGCTTTCAAATGTGTCGGCAATAGTTTTGTCTTTTAACTCTTTATGGTATTCAAAGTTGGTTTTGTCTTTAGCCCATTTAATACGCTTTTGCTTACTCAAAATCTGAATAACTTGCAGGTATTGCACACGAATAGCCGATCGGTAGTCTTTAGCATTGATACACTTGTCTAGCAACTTTTGTAAATCAACCCGCATCAAGTTTTGTTCAGCTTCTTTCAGGTCTTCAATAAATACCAGTCCCTCACCATTATTCGCATTTCGGGCATTGTCTAGAATAAATTTATAGATCAGAAATAAAAGAATAACGATAATAATAATGAAGAAACCCAGCTTAATAGCCTCTGCTGTGCTGTTGATATTAAAATTGTTTCCTAAGCCTTCAAAGGGGTTTTGCTTTTCTGCTTCTGGCTTTTCATCCTTTTGCTCTGTTTGGTATTTGTGATCCTTTCTCTTTTCTTTCCAACTTTCTTCATCCAGCTGAAGTTGAGCAAACCCAAAGAAAATTTTGGAGACTAAAAGTAGGGTCAGTATGATTTTACTCGCTTTCAACTCCGTAAATTTTTCTTTTTAAAGTGATCGCCTTGATGCTTTTCTTCAATGTTGTAGCCGTTTCAATTTCATGAACGCTGTCAATAAAAATGGCCATTCCTGTAAAGTAAGCTTGGAAAATAAAAGCTACTCCTGTTATTGAGAAAGTAAAGACTATTGTCGTTAAGACCTCTTGACCGGTTGTATCTGATAGTCCTACAAACTCGTTTGCCAAATAGAGCATAGCGTAAAGAATAGGGGAGTCGAAGAACAACTGGATGAGATAGCCTAGCAAAAGGAGAATTACAATAAATCCAGCCAACTTAAAGATGTATCTAAAGAATAAATCCATCGCCATAAAAAAAGCATTTACCCATTTTATGGAATAGAGCTTTTGTAAGACAGGAACCCAGAATACAATAGGCAAGAGCATAAAGAGCATTACAAAGCGCCAGCCAATGTTTATCCACGATTCGCTGATAAAGAATAAGCTCAACACTGCCATGTAAGACGCGAAATAAAACAGGCTATTTGAAATATTTGTCTTGCGCGATACTTGCGTTTCACCAAACCTCGATTTCAAATACCCGTTCAATGAAAGCAAGCTTAACGCTGAAAAAATCAAACTCAAAATAGGCCAGAGCCAAGCATCGTTGTAGAATTCAAAAAAGCTACCTAAGGCCGCAATATGAGTAGCTGCTTTTTCAATGGTTTGCACAAAACTGAATATGAACAACATGTTGGTGTCTGAATTCATCGACAAATCCAAATAATAAATAGTAGGAGTGATGTAGACGACATAAATGGCAAAACACAATCCGATGATTACGCTGTAGACCAAGCGCTGCTCAAACTTCTGCTTCAATAATAAAAGCGTGTCGAAAAACACAGACGCATTCTTTTTTATCTGACCCCACAAAATTGGAATCTCGCGTGTGGTTTCGGCATAGTCAATTTCAAAATCTTCAGCTTTAAACTTCCGTCCTTTTCGGTAAGGAAGAATAACATAGTAGCCGAACATCAACGCAAACGAACCAATAATAACCAGAAGACGAATAGCCACAGGCAGATTGTCGTAGCGCGTAAAGAACGATTCTATAAATGCCGCCAAGGTGATTAAGGGAACGCAGCCTAAAAATATTTTAAGAGAGCGAATGGCGCCAAGTTTTAAGGACAAATCGCGTGGCAATGAGCCAGGGAAAATTAAGGAGGCTCCGAGCACTAAGCCTGCTGTGCCTTCTATTACGATTGAAAGTATCTCTATAGTGCCGTGTTGCCAAATGGTTAAGAATGATTCGAAGAGCAAGCCTTTTTTGTAAAAGAAGTACTGAAACGTTCCAAGCATTACTCCGTTGCTGACAAGAATACCAATGGTGCCCAAACAAAAAAGTATGCCTAAAATGTATATCCATGCCGATACAAAGAGGTTGTTAATCCAAATTCTAAAAAACATCGACAGGAAGTCTTTGCTCTTATAAACCGCCATCGGGTCGCCTTTGGCAATATTTTCTTCGGTCATGTTTACATAGCCGTCTCCTAAGCTGTCACGGACAAATTCTTCATCCATTTCGGTTGAAAACGCCCCAATGATTACGGCAATGGTAAACACTAAAGTAGCCACCCACATGTACTTTCTACTTTGGTACATGATAAGTGGAAGCTCATCTTTCCAGAATTCTAAAAAGTTAATCTTGGTGTCTCTTCCGGTGCTGTGTATTCTGTTGTAAAAGTTTTGCGACAACTGATTTAAATAGATCCGGACTGACCTTCTGTTGTAATAGGTTTGAGAATAACTTAAATCGTCAGTTATCTTCATAAAAGAATCTCCTAAACTTGTGTCGCTTTTCTTTTCTTTCAGCGATGTCTCAGAAGCTTTCCAAAATTTCTTGTTTTTGGATATAAAATCAGATTCTTTCATAGATGGTTATCAAATAAAGAAAGAAAAGCTAAATGATAACAAAGAATTTATATTTTTTCGGTATAAAATTTTAGCATGAGAACGATATCAATAATAACCCCTCAAAATGTAATGATAGAGTTTGAGGGCGCTGGGTTTCTACTTAGGGCAGTGGCTTTTGGTATTGATGTTATTGTGCGTATTATTCTCGTTATATTCTTTGTGCTAGCCCTCGAGTTCATGAATATGGGAAATAGTGGAGAATTGATTTTCGTATATCTCATCATTTTGCCCACAATGATTTTTTATACATTCTTATTTGAACTCTTCATAAATGGGCAAACTCCCGGGAAAATGATGACCGGTATTAATGTGCGTTTGGTAAATGGTTCTGCCGCTGGACCAGATGCATGTTTAACCAGGTGGTTTATGCGCGTCATAGATATTTACGTTACAATGGGTGCCCTTGCGGGGATGCTGGTAAATGCAACAGAAAAAGAACAACGTTTGGGCGATTTATTAGCTGGAACCATTGTGGTTAAAAAAAGGAAGTCTGCCGGAATAAGCATAGAAGCTCTTGAGGATCTTCAGCGGTCAGAAGACTACGCACCTCAATATCCTCAGGTTGTAAACCTAAAAGAAGAAGATGTACTTCTGATAAAAAATACCGTGATTCGTTACGAACGCTACAAGAATAAGTCACACAAGATTTCAATTGCCACATTGGTAAAACACTTACAAGATTTGTTAGGAATTGAGGAGAAGCCAGGGGAGCCTTTAAAATTTCTAAAGACGTGTATCAAAGATTATATCATTTTAACGAGGTAGGTGGCTTTGTTCATTATTTTCGCGCCACTAATTTATTCTGTATAGTATGGAGCCTCTTAATTTCGATTCATTAAAAGAAAAACTTGAAACTGGATTTGACTGGCCACGTGTGTACTTGTTCAAATTTATTGTGCCATCTGACAATAAAAAAATAGCAGAAGTAGAAAACTTGTTTAATTCTAAGGAAGCTCAAATAAGTCTTCGTGCCTCGAAGACAGGTAAGTATGTAAGCGTTTCTGCTAAAGAAATGATGATGTCACCAGACAAGGTAATAGAGCGCTACAAAGAAGCATCGACTATTGAAGGGATTATGTCTCTTTAATCGACTAAATACTCTGGCTTAGCCAATCCCCATTTCGCCAATCTAAACTGAACAGATACTTTTAAGCACCCAATTCCATAAATGGCACTGCGTTTAAAGTTGATGGATGATGCTTCTTCAAAATATTTTGTTGGGCAAGTCACTTCACCAATTTCAAAACCTTTGTAGAAAATTTGACCTAACATTTGGTTGTCAAATACAAAGTCGTCAGAAATAGAATTGAAGTCAATTGACTCAAGCACTTCTTTGCTAAATGCTCTGTACCCGGTGTGGTACTCAGAAAGCTTTTGGTCTATTAGGATGTTTTGAGTTAAAGTTAAAATTCTATTCGCCAAATATTTGTACCACGGCATTCCCCCTTTTAGGGCGCCTTTACCAAGAATTCTTGAGCCAAGCATTACTGGGTACAGCCCATTGGCAATAGGGTAGCTCATAGATTGAATGAGAAGTGGTGTGTATTGGTAATCCGGGTGGAGCATAATTACAATATCAGCACCAAGCTCTAGCGCTTTGTTGTAGCAGGTTTTTTGATTTCCACCATAACCTTTGTTATGCTCGTGCACCATAACGTGCTTAATGCCAAGATTTTTTGCTACTTCAACTGTGTCGTCTTTGCTGTTGTCGTCAGTTAAAACAACATCGTCTACAATGTCAAAAGGAATTTCATTGTACGTTTTTTCTAAGGTGCGTGCTGCATTAAATGCTGGTAAGACAACAACTATTTTTTTTCCTTTAATCATGACGTGACAATTTGGTCGCGAAAATAGAAAATATACATGTTTGTCAGTATTGAGAGTCCGAAGAATGTATAATGGAAATTGGATTTTATCTCAAACTTTTAAACACCTTTGGATAATCTATTTTTTGCAACTACATTGAAGTTCTAAATTAGCCCCAACATTTAGAACGAATGAAATATATTTTTACCTGTTTAATTGCTTTAGTAACTCTTTCTTTTACAAAGGCTCAATCAATCAAAGGGTCAGTAAAAGATGACAAGAATGGAGAAACCCTTATCGGAGCTAGCGTTGTGGTTTCTGGCACTCAAAATGGCGCTTCAACAAACGTTAATGGAGAGTTTGAGCTAAAATACTCCGGTTCTTACCCTGTAAAGCTTGATGTTTCATTTATTGGATATTCTTCTAAATCCGTAGAAATTCAGTCTCAATCTGAGAATATTCAAATTTCTCTTTCAGTAGATGAAGAATTACTAGATGAGATTGATGTAATTGAACAACGCTTAAGCAAGAAGCAACAAGAATCCGCCTTGACTGTTGAAGCAATGGATGCTTTGTCAATTAAAGAAACACCCTCTGTTAGTTTTTATGATGGGCTTGGAAATTTAAAAGGGGTTGATTTAACATCCGCTTCTATTGGCTTTAAGATAATCAATACACGGGGCTTCAATAGCACCTCTCCTGTAAGAACGTTGCAATTGATTGACGGTGTAGACAATCAGGCACCAGGTTTAAATTTTTCATTAGGTAATTTTCTTGGAGCTTCGGAGTTGGACGTTTTAAACGTAGATATTATTGCTGGGGCAAGCTCAGCGTTTTATGGTCCAAATGCATTTAATGGAGTAATTAGTATGACCACGAAAAACCCTTTTCTATTTAAAGGGATTAGTGCTTCCATTAAAGTTGGTGAAAGAAATTTAACAGAAGTTGCTGTGAGATGGGCAGATGCTATTAAGAACAAGGATGGCGTAGAAAAGTTTGCTTATAAAATTAACCTTTATTATTTGAGAGCTAATGACTGGGAAGCAACCAACTATGAACCGGTAACAGATAGTGAATACCCTGTCACAAACCCGGGTAGGTTTAATGCGGTAAATACATATGGAGATGAAGCAATTTTGGCTTCGAACAACCATTATGATAATGCCACTTCGGTTGCAAACGCTGCAGACGGGAATTCTGGTTTAGGAGCATTTTTTAGAAGTGGCTATAATGAAATTGACTTGGTAGATTACAATACTGAAAATTTGAAAGTAGGTACTTCTCTTCATTACAGGTTTAAACCAACTGTTGAATTGAATTATTCTTTCAACTATGGAACCGGAACGACAGTATATCAAGGCGATAACAGATTTAGTATTAAAGGAATTCATTTCTTTCAAAATAAATTAGAGTTAGCAAAAAAAGACAAGTGGTTTGTAAGAGCCTATTCCACTAATGAAGATGCCGGTAAGTCGTATGATGCTTTTTTTACAGGGCTACAATTGCTTCAGCGTCAAGAAAGTGATTTTGATTGGAATACCAGATATGGGAATAACTGGAGATTATTTGGTTATGGAGACTCCACGACAAACTTGCCTGGCTATGTGCCTTATAATCCTACATTAGGAAGTCAAGACGAATGGTACGAGGAATATTATTTACCTTTTTTTAATGAAAATTCCGAAACTATAAAAGGTTGGCAAGACAATGTATTGGCTTATACAGATGCGGCAAAGCTTGATCCCTCATCAGAGGAATATAGAACATTGTTTGATAAGATCACTTCTACTGAGCTAATAAAAGGTGGAACTCAATTGTTTGATAAATCTGCTTTATACCACGTTCAAGGCGGCTACAATTTTGATGTTGGGAATGGAAAAGTAAACTTGGGCGGTAACTATAGGCTGTATGCGCCAAATTCTAGAGGTAATATATTCGGTCAAAATGAAATTTCTTTTGATAATCCAAGGCCTGACCCTAATAACCCTGGGCTAACTATTTATGATACTACCTATACTCGAATTTATAACCAAGAGTTTGGTTTTTATGGGGGAATTGAACAATTCTTTATAGATGACCGATTGAAAGGTCAAGTAACTTTAAGGTTAGACAAAAATCAAAATTTTAATGTTTTAGCTTCTCCAGCCGTATCGCTCATTTTTAACGCAGATAAAAAAAACACTTTAAGATTTTCATTTAGTTCTGCAATTCGAAACCCAACGTTACAAGATCAATATTTAGATTACAATGTAGGTGTAGCGACATTACAAGGAAGTTTAAACGGTCATGAAGACTTAGTTACACTAGAATCTTTTTTAAATTTTATCAATGATCCTTTTTTGAGTAAATCTCTATTGGAATATTTTGATGTTCCAGAAATAAGACCTGAAAAAGTCAAAACATTAGAATTGGGTTACCGAGCAACTTTGTTTAAGAAAATGTATCTAGACGCGAGCTATTATTACAGCTTATACGATGATTTTATCGGGTATATAGTAGGTGTTGATGTTCAATTTAAAGATGGAAACAATTTGCCAACTGATGTTGAAGTTCTAAGAGTGTCTGCGAATGCTTCTAGGCGAGTAACTACTCAAGGCTTTAATGTTGGCCTGAATTATTATCTTAATGATATATGGTCTTTAAATGGAAATTATTCCTGGAATGTGTTGAATAAGCAAAAAATAGACACTACTATAGGCGAAGAAGAAGATCCAATTATTCCAGCATTTAATACACCTGAACATAAGTTTAATCTCGGGCTAACAGCGAGAAAGTTTAAAATGCCGTTTTTAAAAGGGAATAAATGGGGAATGGCCATAAACTATAAATGGGTTCAAGGATTTAGATTTGAAGGGAGTCCTCAATTTACAGGTGATATTGAATCCTATGGTTTATTGGATGGTCAAATAAGTTATGATGCTAATCCATTTACAATTAAGTTAGGTGCTTCGAATATTTTAGATAATAAAGTTTTTCAAGTATATGGAGGCCCGCGAGTAGGAAGAATGGCATACCTTTCTATTCTGTTCGCACCTCAGTTTAAAAAAAAGTAACCAAGAATTATTAATAAATAAACAAAAGAAGATGAAAAAGAAACTACTCAATTTGTGTATCCCCTTGGCACTAAGTTTAGGGTTTACGGCAAACGCACAAAGGTATTGCAGTGAAATATTTAGTGATAGCCAAATTCAAGTTACATCAGATGTAACATTTGACAACAATGTTGATTTTTTGAGATCGGATTTTTCTGATCAAATTGCTGTCATTACAGACATTACAGCTATAAAAACGGCATTGGCAATGGGTAACCCTATTCCCCTGAAGTACTTTTTAACAAATGACGCTAATACATCAGTGGGTGATTCCACCTCAGTCAAAGTTACGCCTGTTAAGATGGATATCTACGAACCAATGCAGAGCATTGATAATGTAACAGATAGACCTGTTATAGTTTATGTTCATACTGGAAATTTCATCCCACCTCCTTTTAATGGTCAACCCACAGGAAGAAAAGAAGACTGGACGGCTGTAGAGCTTTGTAAGCAATGGGCGAAGAGAGGCTTTGTTGTAGTTGCAGTTAATTATAGAGGCGGATGGAACCCAATTTCTCCAGATGCTAACGTAAGAAGAGGTACATTATTGAATGCTGTATACAGAGCTATTCACGATGTGAAACAAGGTGTTCGCTTTCTTAAAAATGACGCGGATGCGGCAAACACCTATGCTATTGATAAAGATAAAGTAATATTGTATGGTCAAGGTTCTGGAGGTTATGTCGCCTTAGGTTATGCTACATTGGATAAAAATTCTGAATTGGAAATCCCAAAATTTATCGACCCTTCAACGAGTCCACCATCATCGTATATTAACAGAACGTTTGTTGGAGAAATCGATGGAATTGGAGGTATTGTGAATCTATACACGAATCCAAACAATCAGAATTCTGATGTTATTATGACTGTAAATGCTGGTGGTGCTTTAGCTGATTCTAGTTGGTTAGAGGCAGGAGATGTGCCAATGGTTGATATCCAATGTGTACGTGATCAGTTTGCTCCATTTGAGCATGGATGGGTAATCGTAACCACTACCGGAGATCAAGTTGTAGAAGTACAGGGGCCAAACATTTGGATGAAAAAAGCAAATGCTTTAGGAAACAATGCTCCATTTTACAACAACACGTGGACGGATCCTTACACTACTGCAGCGAAATCTCGTTATGGACAGACTTATAGTTATTGGAATCCACTTGAGCCAACAATTACTGTTGAGAATGACATGGAAGGATGTTTTCCAGTTGTACTTCCTTTAGTTACAGCTGCACAGGCACCCCTACAAAACCAAGCAAGTCCTTGGGAATGGTGGGATCCTACTCACCCTCTAGCAACAGCAGTTGTAAGCGCAGGTCCACCGCCAGTAACTGCGCATCAAGCAAATTTATTGTCTAATCCAGACATGAGTGAAACGAAGGGTAAAACTTACCTTGATACGATTCAAGGATATATGATGCCAAGAGTTTGTGAAGTATTGAAAGCAAATGGAGTAAACATTAATGTTGAAGAGAATCAATCTTTATCAAGTTTCTTAACTGTATACCCTAATCCAACAAACGACTTTTTGTCTTTGGATAAGGTAAATGAAATTAATATTGATAAAATTGAAGTAATAGACTTATCTGGAAGAGTTGTAATGACATCTTTCTCAAATGAGAACCGCACAACAATTGATTTAACAAGTTTAAATAGCGGAATTTATATTCTTAAAGTTGAATCTGACAATGGAACATTGACTCAGAAAATTGTAAAACAATAAGAATTTATTTATTCTTTGTGAAAGCCACGCAATAGCGTGGCTTTTTCTTTTTTATATAATCGCTAGACGTACATTTGCGCCAAATTTTTCAATTATGCTTGTTTCATACAATGGTGAGATTCTAGAAGATTACGAATTAGAAATGCATGTAGATAACCGTGCATTTAAATACGGAGACAGTGTTTTTGAAACGATGAAATTCAGCAATGGCAAGATAAATTTCTGGGAAGATCATTACTTCAGATTGATGAGTGCCATGCGCATTTTGCGTATGGAGATCCCAATGAATTTTTCTCCAGAGTTTATCGAAGCTAAAATTGAGGAGCTGATTCAAGCAAAACACAGCGAAAAGCAAACAAATAGAATTAGATTATCTATTGTCCGTCAAGATGGTGGTTTATATACGCCAACCTCTAATGATATCGACTATCTAATTGAGACAACTGTAATTGAAGATGTTGAATATGAATTGAATGAAACTGGTTTAAAAATGGATGTTTTTAAAGACCACTTTAAGCCTAAAGGATTACTGTCTAATATTAAATCTACCAATTGCCTTATTTATACCGTAGCTGGAATCTTTGCAAGAGAAAATGAATTGGATGATGTTGTATTGATAAACGAAGATAAGCACGTGGTTGAATCTGTAAGTTCAAATGTATTTTTGATTAAAGGAGATAAGCTTATCACGCCCACAATAGGATCTGGCTGCTTAAGAGGTGTTATCAGAAAGAACATTTTAAAGATTGCTTCAAAAGCAGGGCTAGAAGTAGAAGAAAGAGATTTCTCACCGTTTGAAATTCAACGTGCTGATGAAATGTTTTTGACCAATGCTATAAAAGGCATTCAATGGGTGGCTAGTTTCAAAAAGAAATCGTTTACAAACGATAAAGTAAAAGCTCTGCTGGTGGAATTAAATAAGACCGCTAATTAAACAAAGGATCGGCAGGGGAGTTTGCCCATAAGCGGTAATCGCCACCAAGATTAGAGAGTATTTCACGCCAAGGGTTAGAATCTGAGTGCTCAAAAAGGTCTATAGCCTTCTGATTAATAACAATCCAACTTTGTTCTTCTATTTCGCTTTCTAGTTGGTGCTTTCCCCATCCTGAATAACCGAGAAAGAAGCGAATTTCATTTTCGTCCATCAATCCTGTAGAAATGAGCATTTTTATTCTCTCTATATCCCCACCCCAAAATAAATCATCAGTAAGATTAATACTTGTTGGCAATAAGTCTCCACGTGAATGGATAAAATAGAGATTCTCTTTTTGAACAGGCCCGCCATTAAAAACAGGAGCGTTAAACTCAGGAAAATCTTTTAGGACTTGACTCATGGTGAGGCCTATAGGACGGTTGAGAACAAAACCTACGGTGCCTTCATCGTTATGTTCAGCAATCACAATTACGGTTCTGTCAAAAGATGGATCTCCTAAAAAAGGTTCTGCAACTAATAATTTACCTTTGGCTGGTTTTTCTATTTTAAGCCTCATGGTGACTAAGTTATACAATATCAATTAATATCAAAATAGAAGTTTTTATAAAGCATGGCAACTGAAAAAGATTTTAGAGACTTAAGAACAGACTACAGCTGGGGTTCATTAGACGAATCAAACATCAAGCAAAATCCATTTGAATTATTTGCGGAATGGTACGAAGAATATTCAAAAACAGATGCAATAGATTCAACTGCTGTTACAGTATCTACTGTTGATGAAAATGGACAACCCGATTCTAGAATTGTCTTATTAAAAGAAATAAGAGAAGGGAAATTCATCTTCTACACAAATCACTCAAGTAAAAAAGGACGTGACTTAGCCAATAATCCAAAAGTACACCTCATGTTTTTTTGGCCAGAAATGGAAAGGCAAATAAGAATTAAAGGGATGGCAACTTTCATGGATGAAAGCGAGAGCAAAATTTATTTTGATAAACGTCCATTCGAAAGTAGAGTAGCGGCTGCTGTATCACCGCAAAGCGCTGTTGTGCCAAATAGAGAATATTTAGAAAGAAAGTTTTTTTCAATACTTAAAGAAAAAGATGACCATGCACAGGTAGAAATGCCAAAGGAATGGGGAGGAGTAAAAGTAGAGCCTCTAGAATTTGAGTTTTGGCAAGGTAGAATAAGCCGTCTTCATGATAGATTGCGGTTTAAACAGAATGACGAAAATTGGCAGATTGAAAGATTAGCACCATAAGAAAAGCCCCAACACTGCTGGGGCTTTTCTTGTTTCTTTCGAAAGCTAATTAAGCAATCTTTTCGTTCAAGTCTGAACCTGCTTTAAATTTAGCAATGTTTTTAGCTGGAATCTGAATAGTAGCTCCAGTTTGTGGGTTACGACCTTCACGAGCGTTTCTTCTAGAAACAGAGAAAGAGCCGAATCCTACTAAAGAAACACGACCACCAGAAGATAAAGTACCACCTACAGCATCAGTAAAAGAAGATAGTGCAGATTTCGCTTGTGCCTTAGAAATACCTGCGTCAGCAGCCATTTTTTCTATTAATTCACCTTTGTTCATAGCATTAAAAAATTTAGTTAAACATTATTTTGATTAGTAACACTAACAAATTTAACTGAATCCCTCATGCACACAAGGATAGAGGGTGTTTTAGGCTGTTTTTGTTAATAAATTCGACTAAATGTTGATAACGCCCTGCTTTTTTGCATGGTTTTTAGCTGTTTTGGGCTACAATACTCAAGTTTTCTTGAGATCTAAAGCCGTTCAAGAAGCTCTTTACATCCATTTTTTTCTTTCCAGGCCATTGTAATTCGTCAATTTGGAGAATTCCTGATGCAAGAATGATATATATGCCTCCGTTCTCAAAAACTACTTTCCCGTGATTTTTATTTGATTTCGTGCTAACGACTGATGTTGTATATATCCGCAGTTGACCAATTTTTGAATTTTCTTTGTAAAGGTGACTCCATGCAACTGGATAAGGGCTTAAACCTCTAATTAAGTTATAAACTTCATTTATTGGCTTTGACCAATCAATTTCGCAATCACCCTTAAAAATCTTTGGTGCTGGCTTTTCTTTTCCGATTAATTCTTGACTCTTTACACTTAAGTTACCCTTCGAAATGAGTTCTGTAGTTTGAATGACTAATTCCGATGCTGCCTTCATCAATTTATCATGAAGTGAACCTGCACTGTCTTCATTACTAATATTCACTGAAATAGAATCTATCATTTTACCAGAATCTATTTCTTCATTGATAAAGAAAGAAGTTACCCCCGTTTTAATATCTCCATTGATAATGGCCCAATTGATAGGTGCTGCTCCACGGTAATTTGGTAATAATGAGCCATGGATATTGAATGTACCGAGTGTGGGCATTTGCCATACTTCTTTCGGCAGCATTCTAAAGGCAATGACTATAAACAAATCTGCATTGAGATTTTTTAATTCCTCTAAGAATTCAGGCGATTTCAATTTTAGAGGTTGCAAAACCTTAATGCTATTTTCTAAAGCAAACTGTTTTACAGCAGACGTTCTCAGTTGCTGACCTCTTCCCGAAGGTTTGTCGGCAACAGTAACCACAGCTTTTACATTGAAACCGTTTTTGATTAATGCATTTAAAGGAGCCACGGCAAAGTCGGGTGTGCCCATATATATTATAGAAGGTTTAGACATATATCATCTTTAATGCAAAAGTAGCGGCTAGTTTATGACTTCGAAATCAAATCGCCCTCTTTTTTTAATTCACCATCCTCTATCATCAATCGAATTAATTCTAAAGCTTCATTCTGTAAATAATTCGGAATGGATTGAATTAAACTTTTGAAGCTACTCTCTGTTTGTAAAGTGATGTTAATTAAGTTTTTTATATCAATAGGTGCAGATTTTCGGCAATTGTCGCAGGTTCCGCAGTCTTGTTCTAGCGATTCATTAAAATATTCAAGGAGCACTTTGTTTCTGCACTGTTTTTGTTCAGTTACAAAATGCCTTAGACTATCATATTTATTCTTTCGAACCCTAAGAATTTCATCGAGATCTATTTTGTTCGGATTAAAGTATTTTGGATCAACTCGATTTTGGAGAAAAATTAGAGACTCTCCCTCTGAAGGTGGATTAAACCAAAGAAGCTTTCGAGTGGCAAGATTATGCAATTGCTTAACAATCAGTTTTATATTTCTATTTAGTCTTTTAGCCGTAATTCTTAAATCTACTTTAACAGGGAAATCTGAAATACCTCCATAAGAGCGTACAAGGGTCTTTATCAATACGAGCGAATCAGATTCATTCCTTAAAATAGTTTCATAATCTTGAGAGAGGTTTAATTTAATAAAAGCTGCTTTACTCTGATTTGTGAGATACTCTAAATACCCTTGCCGCTGCAGAAAACTAAGGGCGTTGAGGGTCTTTTGAGAATTAAAGTCATATTTCTTGCAGAACTCCAAAAGATTGAATTCAAATTCCTGAAATTCACCTTGGCCTATTGCTACTTGCAAGTGGGTGCCTAGTTTTTGATAAATGTTTTTTATATCAGATAAATTAGGATAGAGCTCAATCCATTTGTAATGCAATCTTTCAAAATCACTTTCTGTATAAAATAAAAACGCTTCACTTGGATTACCATCTCTTCCAGCCCTTCCAATTTCTTGGTAATAACTTTCTAAATCTTCTGGTAAATCAGGATGTGTTATTGTACGAACATCCGATTTATTTATTCCCAAGCCAAAGGCAGTCGTTGCAACAATCACTTTTGTGTGGCCGGCTATCCAAGAAGCCTGTTTCTCTTTGCGATCTTCAACAGATAATCCAGCATTAAAGAAATTTGCATTGATACCATTTTGCTGTAAAATTTTGGCAAACTCTATGGTTTTCTTGCGACTACGCACATAGACTATGCTACTGTCATATTTGTTACGCAAGGCATTAATAGTAGGATTTAATTTATCTTCTACTTTTTGAACATTTATTTGAATATTCTTTCGCAAAAAAGAATTGGTGAAAATTATTGGGTTGTTGAGCTTTAAGTGTTTCTGAATGTCTTTTAAAACCTGTTTGTTTGCAGTAGCCGTTAATGCGAGTATCGGAACTTTTTGCACATACTCTTTAATCTCATTTATGCTTAAGTACGGAGGCCTAAAATCGTGACCCCATTGCGAAATGCAATGGGCTTCATCTATAGTAATCAAATTGACTTTTATATGGGAGAGCCGCTCTCGAAGCCATTTGCTTTTTAGCCGTTCTGGTGAGACAAAAAGAAACTTATAATAGCCGTTCTGGCAATTATCCAACTCTCTATCTAAATCAGATTTGTTAAAACCAGAAGTCAAGGCAATGGCCTTTTCATTCAGCTCATTAATCTCTTTAATCTGGTCGTGCATTAAGGATATTAAAGGAGAGACAACCAGAGTTAAACCATCTTGCAATAGCCCAGGAATTTGGTAGCAAATGGACTTGCCACCGCCTGTTGGCAATAAAGCAACACAATCTATTCCTTTAAGAATAGACTCAATAATTTGCTCCTGATTCAATCTAAAATCTGAGTATCCCCATTTCTGTCTTAAGAGTTCAATAGGTTTCAATTGATTTATTTAATATGATTTAAAATAAATTGTACTCTTTCCTTTATTGAGAGTTTAGGCACTTCAATTAAATTGTAACCGTATTCCTCATAAGTCCTTATCAGTGTTTCATGAAGTAAAGTCAATTGGGCTAAACTTTCTTTGCGCTCGTTGTCTTGGTGAAATATTTCTTTCCAAGGAGGTGTTATAAAAACATCTTTACTGAAAGTCAATTCCTTCCCAAGTGCGTCCCATTCGTCCAACACTTCAATTTTGTCTAAATGCAAATACGCTATTGAATCATAAACACTTCTGTCATAAAACGAAATACCGTCAATGGCATTATTGTATTGTTCAATGCGTCCGTCTATAACTTTTTGAGAAAATGCCATTAAATCATCCCAAGGTAAAACCCTTGACCCTTTTGCCATTTCGTCTCTGATGATTTCACGCGATATTTCTTCAAAACATCCAAAACCTTCTTTTATGAGCTCATTTATGATACTGGTTTTTCCTGTACCAGGACCCCCGGTGAGTATTATTCTTTTTTTCAACACAATTAATCGCGATAATTTACATTTTGATAAGCATAGACTAGTGGTTTTTTACCACATTGCAATATTTTGAAAAATACAATTACAATGCGAATATTTTTTGCGCTTTGCGCGATGATTTTTACACTGTCGGTTTCGGCTCAATCAAAAAAAGCACTAAAGGCATATGAAAATGCCAAGCGCGCAATACAACAGGATGATTTCAATCTTGCGCTTTCTGAATTAGACAAAGCAATTGACAGCTCTCCGGAATATGTAGATGCATACGTGTTGATTGGTGATATACAATTGACCAAAAACGAGCCAGGGCTTGCTTCTGATGCGTATTTGGATGCTGTAAACAATGGTGGTGGACAATTTCTAAATTACAAATTAGGCATAGCTCAAATAAAGAGTTTGCAATATGCGGAGGCAGAAATTTCTTTTCTGAGTTATTTGGATTATGGTAAAGTTAGACCTGAAACAAAAAAGAGAGTAATGCACTTCATAAAAAATTGCAAATTTGGAAAAGTCGCTTTACAAGACCCTGTGCCGTTCGACCCTAAAAGTGTAGGCGAGGGGGTCAATACTCTAGATTACCAGTACCACCCAGCTATTTCTATTGATGGTAAATTATTAGTGTATACGCAACTCGATAATTTAAATGGAAGAGATGATGAAAACTTTTACTACGCTGTTAAAGAAGATGGCCAATGGGGAGCTGGCAGAAAAATGGAAGGCTCAATTAATTCTCGTTACAATGAAGGAGTACAAAGCTTAACTGCCAATGGCAACTATATGTTTTATACAATCTGCGAACGTAACGATAGCAAAGGGAGTTGTGATATTTATGTAGCCAAGTATTTGGGTGAAGGCCTTTGGAGTCAGGGAAGAAACTTAGGAGACAGCATCAATACACGTAACTGGGAATCTCAACCTTCTTTAAGTCCAGATGGTAATACTTTGTTTTTTGTGCGCGGTTCAAACATGCAGGACAAGAACACGGATCTATTTTATTCAGAAAGAGACGAAAATGGTAAATGGAGTAGAGCGAAAAAACTTCCTGAAACTATCAATACACCTTATAGAGAAATGTCCCCCTTTATTCATTTTGATAACAGCACACTGTATTTTGCATCTCAAGGTCATCCAGGAATGGGAGATGCCGATTTATTCGTGTCGCGAAAAGATGAAAATGGAGAATGGGGAAAACCTGAAAATTTAGGTTATCCGATTAACACCCCTTTTGAAGAGTTTGGTTTAGTTGTTTCCGCAGATGGTAAATCTGCGTTTTATGCTTCGGATAGAATTGTTGATGAAACAAGAACTCGAAACATCTATGAATTTGAATTGCCTGAAGACAAACGAGCAAAAACAGTGGCATGGTTAAAGGGTAAAGTAACAGATAAGGAGACAGGGAAGCCTATCAATGGGAGTGTAGAAATTGTTAATCTTGAAACAGGTTTGCCATGGATATCAGCCCGTGCTAATTCATCCGGGATGTTTTTCACTGTGTTACCCGCTAATACCGACTATGCCTTAAACATTGAGCAAGAAGGGTATATGTTCTATTCAGCCAACGTCTCTTTGGGAGATGAGTCTTTTGAAAAAGCGTTTGAACAAAGAGTGAAATTATCGCCTGTAAAATCTGGTTCAAAGCTTGTGCTAAACAATATTTTCTTTGAAACAGATTCTTATAAGCTCTTAAATAAATCTGAAACAGAATTAAAAACTCTATTTACTTTTTTAGAAGCAAATCCTCAGGTGAAAATTCGTGTAGACGGCCATACAGACAATCAAGGAAGCGATTCGTATAATGCCATGCTAAGTAAGAATAGAGCAAATTCTGTGAAAGCGTATCTACAGAAAAACGGAATCGATTCTAAGCGTTTAACCACAAAGGGTTTTGGTGCATCTCAACCTATTGCAAGTAATGATACAGAAGAAGGTAAACAGCTGAATAGAAGAACAGAGGTAACTATTTTGTAATTCAATTATTATAGTATTTTTGATATCCTTATTAAATTCTATGAAAAGAAGCCAACTCCTTCTCTTGCTTATTCCTGTGCTCATTTCTTGTGTTAAAGAATTAGACTTCAATAATTTAGATGATTTAGAATATCGCGGCCAATGGGTTTTGCCCATTATAAATGCAGACCTTACTTTAGGTGATGTCGTTGCTGGAGATTCAACCTTCACTGCAGATCCAGATGGTGGGATTCGTATTATTTTTGAAGAAGATTCAATTTTTGGAGCTTCAATAGCGGAACTTGTCGCAATACCAGATCAAGAAAAACAAGAAATACCATTTGTAGCGGGTTCACCACCAGTCATTTTAGAATTTGAGTTAGGAACACTTGGATCTGGAGAGCAATTAAAGAAAATTGAACTTTCTAAAGGATTACTTAAGTGGACGTTGGACAATCCCGTTGCAAATCCAGTACAATACGAGCTAGCTATATTAAACGCCACATTGAATGGTGACACTGCCAAATTCATATTATCCGCAAATACTATGGGTATTGACACCGGGAGTATCGACATCTCGGGTTTAGATTTTGATTTAACACAAGGAAGTTTAGGTTACAACAACTTAAAATATAGAACACAAATTTTAAACGATGGGGGAGCTCCAGTTGGTACAAGCTATAAATCTACTGTTCAATTGGTAAACATTGTGCTCGACGAAGCAAATGGGTATTTTGGAGACCGTTCTGTCAATTTGCCAAGTTTGACTCAAAACACAAACATAAGCGGTTTTGAAAATATCCTAAACGGATTGAAAATTGAAAATCCTACCATAGCCTTGAAAATAGTCGGAAATGTTGGGCTTCCTTTCGAGGTGGAAACAGACATGGATGGGATAAATAAAAAAGGCAACATTTTACCTCTTGTTATATCACCAATTAATTACAATTCGCCTGTCAATCAAGGCGATTGGGATACGTCTCGATTGACCATTAATAGGGGCAATAGCAATATTGTTGATTTTATATCCAACGTGCCAGATAATATTGCTTTTGCAGGAAAACTACATCTCAACCCAAATGGTAATACTGGAACGGATAATTTCATTACACAAGATGGCGAGATGTATGTCGGAGTGAAAATTGATATTCCACTTGAGATAAAAACAAAAGACTTAATTGTTGAGCAACTGATACCAGAGTTTGATTTGGATTTTGACGAAGAACAGACCAATGCGATCGAGAAATTAAAAATGCATTTTAAAGTGACGAATGGTTTTCCGTTTGATGCGAATTTGCGATTGGAATTTATGGATATTGTGGATGATGGGGTAGGAAACATAACAGCAATTGTGACCGATTCTGTCAATGTAGATCTCTTAACTTCAGCTGTTGTTGATGCATCTGGAAGGGTGTTAACACCAACAGTGTCTAGAAGTGAAATTGTATTTGATCAAACGAATATTCAAAATTTATTAGAAGCGGATAGATTGAATATTAGGGTAACATTTAATTCGTATAACAATGGGAATGATCTTGTCAAACTTTATACGAATGACTTTATTAATGTCATTGCAGGAATAGATGTTAAACTTAAAGTAAAACTGTAATGATGAAAAAAATAATCACACTACTTTTTTTGGGTGCAGTTACTTTTAGCTTCGGCCAGTCGTATATAAGTGTGTACAATTTTAATCATATCAATCAAAATTTATTGGTTAATCCAGCGTCTCCACACAATTACAAGCTAGTGATAGGCATTCCTGGTCTTGGTGGCTTGAGCACGCACATAAACAATAAAAATCTTGGTAGCTTCCTCGAAGAAGGAGGAGATCCGAATGAAAACTTGGGTAGTACTATTAACAATTTACAACCCAAGGATAGAATTAATACTACTCAATCTTTAGATGGAATATTTGTGGGTTTTGCAACTGGTAGAGGTTACTGGACAGTAACAGCTCAACAGAAGACAGACTTTAACATGACTGTGCCTAGCGAGCTTATGAAGTTTTTATATTTCGGAAACGCAGGCTCTGGCTATGTTGGGAAGAGTTTAGATCTAAATACATTCAACATCGAGGCTATTGTTCGAAATGAATATGGAATTGGCTACCAACATAAGGTGGATAGCAATCTGATAATTGGAGGACGCTTCAAGTATATCTCTGGCGTTTCTAACATTTATACACAAAGGTTTAATACATCTATCTATTCAGACATTGAAAACATTAATGTAAATACAGATATTTTAATAAATACAGCGGGTATTTACAATGGGATACTTGATTCAGAAAACCCTTTAGGTTACTATTCTGGTGGGGCCTTCAGTAAAAATATAGGTATGTCTCTCGATTTAGGTGCGTATTATAGAATAAACGAAAGGTTTGATATTTCAGGAAGCATCCTTAATATAGGTTGGGTTAAATGGAGAAAAGATCTTAGAGGTATAGAACTAAAAGGAGATTTTGACTTTTATGGAGTTGAAACCGGGTTTCCATTTGACTCTTTAGATTTTGGAGAGTTTATTGATAGTACAGTGTCGAGAATAGAAGTGAACGAAATCGATATCAATTCTTACAGCACTTCTTTACCTTCACATTTTATAATTTCTGGTCAGTTTTATGCTAGCGAAAAACATGTGTTTGGAGCGCTGTATCAAGGTTCTATATGGAATAATACATTGTATAGTAATTATGGAGTTATGTACAATGGGCGATACTCTAAATGGTTCAACCTTATGCTAGGCTATTCGGTAATTGATAATTCATTAAATAATATGACTTTAGGGGCGTCTGTTAGGCTTGGGCCATTTCAAATATACGCCTTAACGGATAATACATTTGGGTTTTTATCGCCTAGTAAAATTGTGGCAACAAACGTAAGAGCCGGTATCTCACTGTCTTTTCTTGACACTCCCAAAAAATTAAAATCAAAAAAATCAAAATCAAAAAACGAGTAACACATGAAAAAATCAATTTTATACTTAGCGCTCGCTGGAATTAGTATGACAGCTTTTTACGGTTGCGAAGATTTAGAAAACCTTTGCGGGATAGGAGAAGCAGATTTACAGACTGGAGATGTTTTTGTTAAATCTCTCAACCATATGATTGATGTTTACAAAAGAGTAGATGAGGCAAATAAGAATCCAGTTGTAAGAGCGGGTGGCAAAGAAGTAATAGACGGGGCAACATGTGAGATTGTAGGTGATTCGCTATTCATTGATTTTGGAGCTGGTGATGTGGCTTGCGCAGATGGGAAATTGAGAAAAGGGTCCATAAGAGCACGATTGTTAAATGACTATATATTACCAACTGGCGAAGCAAATGCAGTACTGTCAAATTACCATGTTGATGGAACGATGATTTCAGGGAGTTTTGACGCCAAAAATGATGGACCTCCCACAGCTCCAAAATTTGACATAACAACGACTAAATTTAGTGTTGGTGAAGAATCTGCTGTAGACTATACACTAGATGCATCTTGGAGCCAGGGTTTCACTACAGTTAATCCTGATGATGATATTTTCGATGTAGCTGGTAATGTTATGGGAGAAGATAAAACGAATGTCAAAAACTTTACAGCTTTAATGATAGAACCACTTCACTATGTTACATCTTGTCCGGATTACTTGGAAAAAGGAATCGTGGAAGTAGAGTTAACAGGTGATTCAACGGTAGTGTTTTTAATAGATTTTATCGAATCTGATGGCTGTAACAACTTGTTTCAAATTACAGCAGATTGCGATGGTAATCCATTGTCATTTACATACCCAATGAACTAATCATGCTTAACTAAGCACGAAAAAGGGGCCTGAAAGCCCCTTTTTAGTATCCATACTTATCTCTCCATTTGGCTTTTAAAGAACGCCTCAGGGCATTTTCACGCTCGTTATTTCCTGGAGAATAAAAACGTGTACCCATTAACTTTTCAGGTAAATATTCTTGAGCTTTAAAGTTACCTTCATAACCATGACTGTAAGCGTAATCTTTTCCATACCCTAGTTCTTTCATAAGTTTGGTAGGTGCATTTCTAATGTGTAACGGAACAGGTAAATCGCCATGTTCTCGCACCGCTTGCTGAGCTAAATTAATAGCTTCATAACTTGCATTACTTTTAGCCGAAGAAGCAAGATATGTGGTGCATTGACCGAGTATAATTCTTCCTTCAGGAAAACCAATTTTACTCACTGCTTCAAAACAAGTATTTGCCATAACCAATGCTGTTGGATTGGCATTCCCGATGTCTTCAGATGCTAAAATCACCAGTCGCCTAGCAATAAATTTAATATCCTCACCACCTTCAATCATACGGGCTAACCAATAGATAGACCCATTTGGGTCGCTTCCGCGAATGGATTTAATAAAGGCAGAAATAATGTCATAATGCTGTTCTCCATTTTTATCATACAATGTAAGCTTGTCTTGTAGCTTGTCTTGAACCATTTGATTGGAAACGTTTATGGTATCGCTAGTTTCATTGGCAACAATTAACTCTAGAATATTTAAGAGTTTTCTTGCGTCACCTCCAGAAAAACGAAATAAAGCCTCATTCTCTTTTACTTTTATTTTTTTCGTTCTAAGCCAACTGTCTTTCTTTAGTGCTTCTCCGAGTAGCTGTTCGAGTTGGGTTTTATCAAGAGACTTTAACGTATAGACTTGTGCTCTTGATAGTAATGCTGAAATAACTTCGAAGCTAGGGTTCTCTGTTGTAGCACCAATTAACGTGATGGTTCCATCTTCTACTGCACCCAATAGCGAGTCTTGTTGTGATTTGCTAAAGCGATGAATTTCATCAATAAAAAGAATAGGCCGCTTTTGTTGAAACAAGCTGTTTTCTTTGGCCTTCGCAATAATTTCTCGAATATCCTTTACTCCAGAGTTGATTGCACTCAAAGAATACATAGGAACATCAGCTTCTTTAGATAAGATTCTCGCCAATGTGGTTTTGCCGACACCCGGTGGCCCCCAAAGAATTAATGATGGGATGAGCTTAGCTTCTATAGCCCTTCTAAGTAAACCATTTTTACCAACAAGGTGTTCTTGACCTACATATTCCGCTAAATTCTGAGGACGAAGTCTTTCTGCTAAAGGTGCTTGCATCGTTAATTTTTTGTCAAATTTAAGTTCTTCTTTGGGCTATTGTCAAAGAATCCGCACTATGTTCTACATTTACTCTAACAATGAACGATATTAAAAAATTAAGGTGGGTTTTTGTTCAGCCTTTTCTTTTTGTTGCCTTGCTTTGGGTGGTTTTTGGATTAGACTCATACTTAGACTTAAATTTATATCAGTACAGCCTATTGCCACGAGACTATAACCAATGGTATGGTGTGTTTACTTTTCCCCTGATACACGGTGACTTTGATCATATTGCAGGAAACGCATGGTCTATTTTTGCGTTATTGGTAGGTGTTCGATATTTCTTTCCACAGCTGTTTGGAAAGGTGTTTTGGGCTTCATTTATTCTTCCTGGAATTATTATTTTTTTTATTGCACGCCCTTCATTTCATTTAGGTGCAAGCGGCATGGTGTATGCTCTTGTTGCATTTTTATTTTTTAGCGGTGTTCTTAGGTTGAATCGCTATTTATTGGCCTTGTCAATGCTTATGGTATTTCTTTACGGCAACTCTGTATGGTATATTTTTCCAATTGAAGATGGTATTAGTTGGGAAGGGCACTTAAGTGGAGGGATAGTTGGATTGGTATTGGCAATAATTTTTAGAAAAACAGAACCTACGACATACATAAAAGAAAAAGAATATTTTAGAGAAGATACAGGCGAGGAAGATCCAGTCATTGGTGACTTGTGGAAGCCGTCAAGTGAGAGAGAAAACAAGGAAGAAAACACACAAGCGCCTTTCGTTTATATCATTAAAAAAGAGAATTAATCCATATGAAACTTTTCCTAACCTTAGCCTTTACTGTTTTTTCTTTACTATCCTTTAGTCAAAAGTATCTTTATTTTAAAAAGAAGGGGACAACAAAAATGAGAGTTGTTTCACTGTATCAAAAAGCTTCGGTAAAAGACAAGATTTCTGAGAAATGGACAAAAGGAACTGTAACTGGTTTTAGTGATTCGACAATATCAATAAATGCATTAGAATTTCATTTTAACGATTTAGCAGCCGTGCGCTTCGGAAATAATGGGTGGAAGTTTCTAGGTACTGGTTTTAAAGCTGGTGGTGCACTATTTGGCGGTATTGTAATTGTTAATGGATTTATCAATCAAGATAGTTTTGATCAAATAGCAGCGCCTCTGGGAGTTGCAGCAGGAATGTATGCATTGGGTTGGGTTTTTGATTTAATTTCAAGGAGAGGTTACATGTTAAAGAAGTATAGGATTGAGTATGTAACTATTGAGTAAAGGCTGTTAGAAAAGCAGTTTCTTCCCAAATAAGTTAAGATGGGCTAAAATATTTAGTTTTTTGAATAATAATTGATGCTTAAAAGATACAACTTCAAGCTTGAGCCTACGTCTCAACAACCTGCAGAGTTAATCTTAGCAAGGTAGTTTGCAGACAGTATGACTATAGCTGTGTTTCTTGCAGAAACAAAAGGGAATTTGCTCTTTTACAACGAAGCTGCGGAGGAAATGCTAGGTATTCGTTTCGCTGAAACTGGTTCAAGGTCTGTTTTAGATTGGCCTTCAACATTTACACCTACAGATTTAAATGGAAATCTCCTAAGTCATGAAAGTAACCGTTTGGGGATGTCTTGGTTCATAGCCTTCTCCGGGGGTCCTAAAAAAATAATTATGGCGGTAATACGTCTTGTGTTCAGGTAGAACATAAAGACACGTGTATATTGTTAGATGAACGTTCAGGTATTTAGGCGCTTGGAGCTTCGTTTGGCAAGAAATACAAGGCGACATACATTTTGTTATCACATTTACATATTGACCACACAATAGGACTTGGATTTTTTCTTCCACTGTAAAATACCTAATATAAAAGTCCATTTATGAGGTCCATTAACATCACATAGAACCTCTTGTTCAAAGATTATGATGTTATTTTTCCCTTCCACTTTTCCCTTTGAGATTAAGCGAATTGCCAACACATCCAGAAATTCATGAATTAATTAACTTAAGCTGTGTGTTTCTTTACTTTTTAACTTTTCTTAGCACAGTTAAAAATTAAATTGAATTGAAATGAAAAAAGTATTAGTTGTGTTGGCTTTCGCAATATTTGGCGGTCAAGCAATTGCACAAAACAATGAAGCTGAATTGATGATGTCTATGTTCAAAGTGGAAAAGAAAGCTTTGTTAATGGACTTCTTAAAGTTAAATGATGAAGAAGCAACTGCGTTTTGGCCAGTTTACGAGGCGTTTACAATGGATAGAGGTGAGTTGTCTAAAAAAAGAATTGCACTTATTACAAGGTACACTGAAGAATACAATACAATTACTTTAGAACAAATAGATGAGTTAGTAGGCGAGTCTTTTACAAACAGAGCAGCTTTAGAGAAGTTACACAAGAGCTATTATAAGAAATTTAAGAAATCATTAGGTGCAAAGCGTGCGGCTCAATTTGTACAATATGAGCGTTTTGTTGACAACGCTATAAACACAGAATTAAACAACAATTTACCATTGATTGGAGAAATGGACTGATTGGTTAAATATAGAGTATAAAAAACCACCTGAAAAAGGTGGTTTTTTGTTTTAAACATTCAATAAAATACACTTTTCCCCATACATTAATTAGACACTGGAATGGTGACAGCTTTCGTAAAAATCATTTTTAACTCTTGATAAAGCATGTTTTGAGGCTTTGTTTAAGTTTTATAGTACAATTCGGCTAAAGCTACTATGTCATTGCATGTAATCCAAACCTCACTCGCTTCATTCTCATAAGCTAAAAGCTTTTGGCAAAATGCATCAAGTCCAATCTTTTGGGCATGTCAGCATAGCTTTTCTTCCAGAAGTTGAACCTCCAAACAAAAGTAATACTGTGGGTCTAAATTCAATGCATGCGCTTTAAGCTTGTTCCTGAAAATATAAACCGGCAAACCATTGAGTGTCACTTTGAGCTATAACAATGTCTAAGCTTTTGAACAGTTGTTTCATAATAAAAGTCAGGTTTTATTTTGACAATACCGAAACCCTTTTTCACTTCAAAAACATCAGTGATTGAAATTAAATCTTTTGAATAATATTCAATAACCTGATTTATTGAGCTGTGATATTCTAAATGAAGATCAGAATGTACATTGTGTCTCTTTTGAATAAAATCTGATGAAGTATAAGCGATTTGCGCGTTCAAAGTGTCTGGTTCCGCATAACCCAATACCTTAAAGGAAGATCTAAACCAATGCGTTGGTTTTATCGAATTTATTTTCTCATTAGGAAGCTGAAAAATCTAGGAAAGAGTCTATTCAAAAAGACAAAAAATAACAAAAGTCGTGGACGAATAGCCGTGCTTCTTTTTGTTAAAACACTTTTTAAAATGACTGATCCAGCTTGCTTCTCTGTCATGGTTGGAATCAAAATATTCGAGATACGCGGTATTCGTTCTTCGCTGACTGGGTTATTTTGAAAGTAGGGAGATGCAACCTTTCCCAAAGCTACCATTGAAACATTAAAGTTAGAAGAAAGTAAATCTGCTTGCAGAGATTTGGCAAAGCCCAACATGGCCCAACGTGCAGGTAAATAACCTGTGGCTCCAGGAAATGAAAAATAGCATCCTGCAGAATTCACAATAATAAAATGACCAGTCCCTCTTTTTTGCATTTTATCATAAAACACTTTACATGTCAAAGCTGTAATAAGGTAAGGAGAGTTCATGGTTTCCTCAAAATGAGCTGTGTTGGCCTCTTTAAATGAGAGCCATTCTCCAGCGCCAGCGCTATTAATTATTACATCTGGTAAGCCTTCTTTTTCAACTATTTCTTTTGCTGAGTTTTCTACGGCTTCTTGATTTGTGAGATCTGTAGAGTAGTAAGTGATTCGATCTCCATTCTTTGATATTTCGGTGGCGGCAGATTTAAGTTTATCGATCCCTCTTGCCTGAAGTATTATTCTTGCTCCCTTTTTATGCAATTGTGCAGCTGTTGCTTTTCCAATTCCGCTAGAACCACCCGTAATGAGAATAAGTTTATCCTCCATTGAGTTTGTATTAATCTAATTTAAAGGCTTCTAGCGCAGGTAGCGCTCTGTTATTAAAATTAAACAAGGCCTGATTCTCCCAGGGCGAACCATCTGTTGCTTGATCTCCTTTCCAAGCAACAAGTTCCGCGCCCCAATAGCAAAACCCTCTTGCGTATTTAATATCCATTGCTATTGATTTTATCTTAATTATAAAATCACTTTGCCCTATTGGGCTTGCGGGGTAATCTGGTAATATTAAATGGCTGTCTAAACCAACGATATTATTGGTCCAATCATTCCATCCTAGTGTGAAAGGATAAGCTGTTTCAGCGATAACTGTGCTTTTAAAATGATATGTGCTAAGTTGCTGCATTTTATAGGCTAGTGCTGGTATAGATTTACCATGCCATTTAGGATAGAAAGACAAGCCTATTATATCGTAATCAATAGTGCTAACTTGATTGTAAAACCAATCTGACCCATCAATTCCAGCAAAATGTAAAATAATCTCGGTGGCCATAGAGTGCTCTCGTACTGCATTGACAGCCGTATCCATTAGCTCAATAAATTGAGAATAGTTGTTAGATATATGACCATATGGGTGCATAAAACCAGAATTGATTTCATTGCCTATCTGAATGAAGTCAGGTTGCATTGCAACTACAACTTTTTTTGTGTAATGATATGTGCTGTCCTTTAAGTTGCCAAAACCAACATTTTTCCAATTTTCGGGAGTTATTTGCTGACTTGGATCTGCCCAGGTATCTGAATAATGGACTGTCAGCCATATTTTAAAGCCATAAGCTTTGAGTGTTTTAGAGAACTCTTTGACTTCTTTGAAACTTGAATGTTCATTGTCAGGATTCACCCAAAGACGTAGACGGATTGTATTGATTCCGTTTTCTTTCAACACATTTAAAAACCCACTTTGATTGCTATCTCGGTCATAAAATACCGGATTAGTTAAATTGATTTCCGGGAAAGAAGAAATGTCTACCGCAGAAATTACATAGGGTTCAATTGTTTCTAGTGAATTTGCAACAACTACAGCTTTTTCGCAAGAAGCGAGAAGAAACACAAAAAGAAGGGATAAAATAGAAATACGCATTAAGGTGGTAAAATTAGAAGTTTTACTCCTCGCTTTCTCTATCTATTTTTTCAATCATTTTTATGGCTTCAGCTCGAGGCGGATAAATCTTAGACACAATTACACCTACAAGCATGGCGACAGCGAAAGAAGGCGCTAAAACATCTAACGCAATAAAATATTCGCCAATATTTTCCAACTCCTTGAAGACAAAATTGAATAGAATAACAGAGACAAACCCAGACACCATTGAAGCAATTGCACCAATTTCCGAAAAGCCTTTCCAGAACAGAGTTAAAATAATTACCGGGCAAAACGTTGCTGCAATGCCAGACCATCCAAATATGATTACCCAAAAGATCTGCCGGTCGGGAGAGACATAATCCATTACAATGGCAATGATTAAGGCTGTAAATGCCATGATGATTGTGGAGGTTCTAGAAATTTTAGTAAGGTCTTTGTCTTGTTCTTCTGGGTGAAATATTTTTTGATAAAAGTCTCTTGTGATAGCACTTGAAGCTAATATTAAAAGAGAATCTATCGTAGACATTATTGCAGATAACACGATTGCAATAAATACAGCAACAAGCAGAGTCGGAAGGAAGCTCTCGGTAATCATGCTTAGAACGTCTTCTCCATTGTTACCTAAAATGGACTCTGGGTCTTGACCTTCCTTTGTAAAATAGAGGCGAGCAAGTATACCAATAGTTACCGCTGCAGCGTCTGTTAACAATGTAAAAATGGCAGCAACCCATTTGCCTTTATCAATTTCTTTTTCGCTCTTTATTGACATAAAACGCACATAGACTTGCGGAGATCCAAGAAAGCCAAGTCCAATCATAGAGAATCCCAATATGGTAAAAAGGTTCATCCATTGGTCATTGCTTCTGCCCATAACTTGAGTTAAGGTAGGGTCTATAGCATATAAGCCATCTGTTACTCCCGTGCCATGATCCATTGAAAACCAGACGACAATAGGTAGTAGAACCAGACCAAAAAACATGAGTAACCCTTGAAATAAATCGGACCAAACAGCCGCTACGAAACCACCAAAAAAGATGTAAGTCAGAACTATTAAAAAACCAATCAACGCTCCTAGTTTATAATCTATACCGAGCATGGACTCAAATGCAACGCCAGTGACATCTATTTGAGAGGCGACATAGATGACAATAAAAATGACTAAAACTGAAGCCGCAATAATGCGTAAAGTATGTGTGGTGGTCTTAAAGTGACTTTGAAGGTAATCAGGTATGGTGATTGCTTTGTAGCTATCAGATCTCTTTTTGAATCGTTTGGCCATAAATTGCCATGAAAAGATTACACCTAACAGTTCTCCAACAACAACCCAATATCCGGAGTAACCTGCAATAGCGCCCATTCCAGTGAGTCCTATCAACAACCAGCCAGACTCTCCTGTAGCTCTGGCGGAAAAGGCTACTGCCCAAAACCCCATATTTTTTCCTCCAACATAGTAGTCACTCATGCCTTTTATTTTTCTCGAGGCCAGTATTCCTATAAGAAATAGAACCCCTACATAGAGGGCTAGAACTGCTACTTTAATAACTAAATCTTGGTCTACCATAGTAAAATAATATTGTAATAAGCTGAAATGGAATTAAGATTAAAGACTACTAAAAAGTAAATTTATCTATCTTTTAGAAGTAGGCGTAAAATGCTCAAAAAAATATAATAAATCACTACAACTAGGTATAAAATCAAGAAAAACACTAAAAAAAACATAGAAATCACTACGTTTGTTCCATCAGAGCGATTAAAGAAATCATACTGAAAAAGAATAGTTGGATTTGGGAATTTACCTTAGGTCTGTACAATAAATGAACAGCAAATAAATGGTACCCACATTAAGTTCTACCAACCAACAATACGAAATATGTCACTCTTTGAATGAACTCATTTCTTCTCTTTTGGAAGAAGAACGATCGATGTATACCAACATTTTTCGTTCAATGGATATTCCAACCAATGCGTTTAAAGAATGCTGTTCATGGTCTGATGATTGCTACACTCGAAATTGTATTGCTCAAAATGAGAAATATGAACTCATATTGTTGTGTTGGGAAAAAGGTCAAGTGACACCCATTCACGATCATGGAGGTGAAGAGTGTTGGGTGAGAATCATACAAGGAGAGTTTAAAGAGACCATATACAAAGAAGACAAAACCGGTAACCTTATTGCTGTAAAATCTACAATATCAAAAGCTGGAGATACTACCTACATGATTGATTTTATGGGGTGTCACAGCCTCGAAAATTTATCCGATTCAAGGAGTATGTCCCTACACTTGTATGCAAAACCTATTCGTAGCTGTAATGCTTTTGATGAAAAAACAGGAAAATTTGTAAATAAGGATTTGGTGTATAATACCGTCTTCAACATAGAAGAAAATATATAATAAGAAAAGTACATGTCTGGAATAAGCAAGGATCTAGTTCTATTTAATGAACTGGTTGAAGTCTTACTAAATGAAGAAGAGAAAAACCCTGTCGCCAACCGAATTGTAGCCAACAAGCTTTATGATTCAATAGACCTTTCGCTAAATCCATCTCCGATGGTTGACGAAGAGTTTAAGACAGTATTAGAAGAAGTACTCATCTCAACACCTAAAACGGCAACAAAACTATTTTTTAACCAATTGTTTGGCGGAAGACAAGGCAAAGCGGTCTTAGGCGATTTGCTAGCTGTTTTGCTCAATAATAGCATGTACACGTATAAAGTTGCAGGTCCTCAGGTTGGTATTGAAAAAGAAATCATCAGACAATCTTGTGACTTGTTGGGCTATGGTTCCCAAAGCAATGGAACGTTTCCTACAGGTGGCTCAATGAGCAATTACATGGCCTTAATTATGGCGCGTGATATCAAAGACCCAGATTGTAGAGAAAACGGCATGACTCAACCTATGGTGGTTTACACCTCAAAAGAGTCACATTATTCAAATACAAAGAATGCGAGTTTTGCTGGAATTGGCAGAAACAACATTCGTTACATCCAAGCAGATTCTTACGGAAGAATGATTCCTGAGGAATTGGAAGCCCAAGTGATTAAAGATTTAAGTGAAGGTTTTGTTCCAACGTTTGTTAACGCTACAGCGGGAACAACTGTGCTCGGTGCTTTTGATCCATTTGATGCAATTGCCGATATCACTGAAAAGTATGATATGTGGCTGCATATAGATGGTGCCTACTGTGGAAGTGTAATTTTCAGCGAGAACTACAAATTCCTTTTAAAAGGTGCAGAAAGATCGAATTCATTTAGCTATAACGCACACAAAATGTTGGGTACACCGATGACGTGTTCTATCATTTTAGTGAACAATAAGAAACAATTGCACGATTCATTTAGCAACGAAGCGGATTATTTATATCAAACGGATGGCGATGATTTCAATTTAGGGAAGACATCCTTTCAATGTGGAAGACGAAACGATGCTTTAAAATTTTGGACATTGTGGAAATCTATTGGGACAAAAGGATTGCAACATATTATTGATAAGCAATTTGAATTGGCAGAAGTAGCTCGCCAGTATGTTGTTAATAATCCGAATTATACAGTTTACAGTTACCCAGATTCTGTTTCTATCTGTTTTAATTACAAGAATGTTGACCCGTCAACGCTATGTACTGCGCTTTATGAGCATCAAATAACCGTTGTTGGTTTTGGAGCATTTAACAACGAGACATTTATTCGTTTAGTGACAATAAATACAAACAACGAGACGCAAGACATTCTTCACTTTTTTGAAGTGTTAGAAAATTTTGTTGAAAAACACCCTGAACTTACGAAAGTAGAAGAAGCAGTTCAATAGGAGCAGAAGGGTTAATCAAGAATTCTATTTATTCTTTTTTTGGCTCTTGTCTTTACCCGTTTTGATTTTGTAATCGCCAAACGTGCCTGTAATATTGATGTTTAGGTATTTGACTTTCTTGTCTGGATCGAGCTCTACAATTTCGTCTTCTGTTTTTGATTCATTTTCTTTTGTTTCAAAGATCTTATTACGGGAAGCTGATTTTACCAAGCTCCAAGGAATTCTTACGTAGTAGTCGATGTTGTCATCCATGTCTTGAGTTCCTGATATATCCATGTGACCTAATGTGGATTCTATTGTCATGTTCGGGATTGTAATTGTGCCATTTGTAATATCCATATGGTTTTTAAGGGTATCGAACTTAATACTTGTTAAATCCTTGTCTCCAAAATAGTCAGACATTATTAAAACAGGATCGTAATTCTCTAAGCGGCCTTCAATAACTTGAACATCTAAATGTACTTCCGATTGATCAAGGTCTACAACAAAATCAGGATATACACGAATGTTACCCGTAATTGAAGCCGTCAGTTTTCCGTGTAAATTTTCTGAAACAACAGCATCCTGGCCGAAGTTTTCAAACTTGAACAACAATTTGTCCAAGTCTAGGTCAGTTAGTTTTATGTGTGGTTTTAGATAGATGTGCCCAGGGTCACTACCATTAAAATATCCGTTTATGGCAATATGGCCTCCTGCAGCATCTAAGCTTACTGTATCTAAATACAGGTAGTGGTCATGAGTCGTTCTGAGCTGTGCAACTGTGTTTTTCAGATCAATTCTATGGTATATAAAGTGCCCAACATTTACATTGAATTGCATGTCTGTAAATGGCAACTCATAGAGATTAAAGGCCTCAGAATGTTCAGCTACGTCTTGAGTTGTTCTTTCATATAGAGCTTCTGTTTTAGTTGCTGAAGATTCTTTTGATTCAAAATTTGACAACGCATCAAAATCAATAAAATCAGAATTGAGTGTAAAAGTATTGTCTCTTTTCTTGATAGCTTCATCTTCACCCAAATAGTAATTCAAATCAATTTGAAATTGAGTGCGCCCCATTTTTCCTCTAAAATTACTCACAATCAAATGTTCATCTTCAAAGTGAAAACGGCCATTAAAATTTTCAAAACGAAGTTGGTGCACATGCATCTTTCCTGTGAGTTTATCAAGCTGAAGATCTATGCTGTAAAGCGCGTTGCTTTTGTAATGCAAGCTACTTTCCATGTGCAGTTCAAAACCATCAATTTCCTCATGGCGGTAATCTTTCGGCACGTGGTTCTCGCCTTGATACGCAAAGAGGTTGTCGAATTTTAAGAGGTTAGATTTTAAGGTAATGTCTAATTCAACATCGCCATTCAATTCGTCTTGCATCCAGAAACTGTAATCGTGAATCAAACCATTGAAATGGAAATCAGACTCATCTATTTGACCTGTAAAATCAACAATTTTTAAATCATTATCCTTTACCATCACATCGGCATGAAAGTCGTGAAGCGTATGCGGGTAATGTTTCAAATCAGCATATAGGTCATCTATAAAAAATTCACCTTTAGGCAAATGTTTGTATTCTGTAAAAGCGTTGCCAAGTGCATTGAATGAAAAAGCAAGGCTTAAATTTTCAATGCGCTCATCCATGCCTGTACTGTCTTTTTCAGAATAATCTGTAAGCTCAGCAATATCGAGCACATTAGATTTTATTTCTAGATGTGCGCTGACTGGAGTAGGCGAATGATGCACAATGGCTGGTAAGTCTGATAAATAGCCAGTTATGGCCAATCGAGAATTTCCCATTTCTAAATTGAACTTATCCAGCTGCGCTTTTTTACCGTTCATTTCTAAATGTGCATCGAAATCTTTTAAAGGAGTCGCTAATTGACTAGAATTAAAAGTCAAGTTCTCAATTTTCAATTCAGCGAAATACGCTTGGTTTAATTCATTTAGAGCGTTTTCAGGGTTTTCCAAATCGATAACATCGTGAAACTTTAAATTCATTTCAACTGTTCCTTTGGCGTCTTCAACATTTTCAAGATTTAAAAAACCAACGACAAATGGAATATCAAAATCGGCATCCATAGACATCTCGATTTCAGGTGCCTCAAAATTCTTTATTAAAATGTCTCCAACAAAGTTTCCCTTTTCTATAGTGGCGGTAATGTCTGTCATAGAAAACTCCATAGTTTTCAAACTGCGCTCCTCACCATTCGTAAAATGGCCTGTAAACCCCATGTGGTCAATGCGCTTCTTTACAGCTGAATTTTCTAAATATGCTTCATTCGCACCGAATGTTGCATCTATAAAAGGTTGACGCCCATTCGTGGCTGGGCCTCTTAGTATGGCATTAAAGTAAATTTGTCCAGCATTTTCGTAGCGCTCTAAAACAGGAATAATCTCTGCTGGCGCAAAAGCAATAAACATATCGAAACTCGGTTTCGTGCCTTTCACCGCGATATCAAGCGTCATGTCATTCTTGGTATCTATGCTACCTTCTAGTTGAAAATCGCCATGCTCCATTGCAATTCGTGAAGGCTTAAAGGCTAATACTCCATTCGTTTCATTGTAGATTAAATCTGTATTGAATTCAAAATGCTTGTGTTTAAAGTAAGTGGTGTCACCATCATCAATTACATTAAGTTCAAACTCACTGTCTACATGCGCTGCGATTTGCTCATCAATAGTATTAAAGCCGCCATTTGCCCAATAGATAAGAGTTTCTATGTCCAAATTTGTTGCTTCTTCTCGTTGATGGATATCTAGGTTTTTGAGCTGTATTTTGTGCAAATGAATATCTAGAGCTTCACTGATTTCTGGCTCATTAGCAGTTGCTAATGCATTCTCAAGATTTGTTTTACCATCTGTGTGAATCACTAAGTCTACAAAACCATCCTCAATAATTATAGAATGAATGTCATAGTCTCCTGTCACTAAATCCCAAAGATTAAACCCGAAATAAATATCTGCTACATCTAAAATGGGACTAATGTCTTTGGTCTTACTTTCTTTAACAATTACATCATCCACTTTCAATGAAATGTCTGGGAAATTAGAAAAGGGATCTAAATGTATATCTCCAGCGGATATTTGACCTTTGAAACTAGCGTTGAGTTTACTTATTTGCGATTGAATAATAGCATCTTGCTTAACGTAAACAATAAGAATTGCTATTGTTAGCAAAAATACAGGACCTGCCAAAAACCAAATTAAAAAGCGTCCAATTATGCGCATTTTCATACAATGGGAAGTTAAAAGATTTGTTTCACATTGAGAACAATAAAACCCGGAAAATCAACACGTCAATTGAAGGGCTTACTTTTGTGTTTTCGAATCTAAAACCCTTCAAAAACACCGAGCCCGAAGAGAGCGTAATCGTATTTAGCAGGGTCTCTTGGGTCCAGTTTTCTTAGTTGAACATCGAGTTCTTCAACTGCTTTCCAATCATTTTGTTTGCGCTGAAGTAATCTAAGCTTGCGTGCTACGTTACCACTGTGCACATCCAAAGGACACGATAAAAGAGAAGGAGAGATGTTTTCCCAAAGCCCAAAGTCAACACCGGAAGGATCTTGGCGAACCATCCAGCGCAAATACATAATTAGTCGCTTTGAGGCCGAGCCTTTCGAAGGGCTGCTCACATGTTTTTGACTTCTTGTTTCATGTGGAGTTTTTAACATCGCATCTCGAAAACGTTCGATACCATTTTTAAGGTTCAATTCATCTTTCTTTGGTTGAAAAAGAGAAGAGAGGCTAGGGTGGGCATTATATATTTCTTTTAATGCCGAGATCACCCAAATAAGATCATCGCTGTTAAAAGTTCTATGCACGAAGCCTGAGAAACGCTTCAAATCTTTAGACTGATGTCCAGAGATAAATTCAAATGGAGATTGATCCATTAACTCCATCATTTTGAGAGCATTGTTTATTATGGTCTTACGCTGACCCCAAGCAATTGTTGCAGCAAGAAAGCCTGCAATTTCAATATCCATGGGTTTTGAAAACAAATGTGGGACTTGAATGGGGTCACTTTGAAGAAAGTCAGGCGTGTTGTACTGAATGTATTTTTCGTCTAGAAAAACCTTGAGATCCGAAATCATTCAGTCTCAAATTTTCCGTCTACCATCACCAACTGCCTATCAGCTAATTGAGCAAGCTCTTTGTTATGTGTAACAATAACGAAAGTTTGATTCAGTTCTTTTCTAAGGTCTAAAAACAACTGGTGTAATTCTGAGGCACCCTTAGAATCTAAATTTCCAGACGGTTCATCTGCTAGCACAACTTGAGGACTATTGATAAGTGAGCGTGCAACAGCAACGCGTTGTTGTTCCCCTCCTGACAGAGTTCCAGGCTTTGCATTTAGACGATGGGAAAGATTTAAAATGCCGAGCAATTCTTTCCCCTTTGCTTGTACTTCAGCAGGGTTTCTTTTGGAAATATAACCAGGAATACAAACATTCTCTAAAGCCGTAAACTCCGGCAACAAATGGTGAAACTGAAATACGAAACCAATGTTGGTATTTCTAAATTTAGATAAGTCTTTGTCTTTTAACTTAAAGACGTCAATATCGTTGTAAGCTATTTCGCCTTTATCAGCATTGTCTAATGTTCCCAAAATTTGAAGAAATGTAGATTTACCTGCTCCTGAAGCTCCCATTATGCTGATGATCTCACCAGATTTAACCTCAAGAGAAACACCTTTTAAAATGTGAACGTCTCCAAATGAACGATATATGTTAGTGGCTTTGATCATGCTATTTATTATTTCTCCTCAAATAATTGACGTCCAAAAAGTAGGTAATTCTCAACGAAATGGTGTGATCTTGATTCGCTCTTAAAGAGTTTAATAAATTATCACCGTAAGAGATGTCAACGCTTTGGTCTGAATCTAAAAAGTTATTTCTATACAAGAGTACAATTTGACTGGCAGGGGCAAACCACCATGAAAACTTCAGGTCAAGGTTAAGAGAGTTAAAGTTAATATCATGATTGGTATTGTACTCTGGAAAGTCATCAACAGAACCATCATCTTGCAGTAAGAAAAACTGATTGTATTTCACCTCTGTCCAAAAGTGCCTTAAGTTCATTTCTAGAGATATATCCTTTGTGAAGACATACCGAGCTGAAACAGACAACTCCGTTTCTTCAATATCACGTCCTCCAAAAACGATGCTGTCCACTTCATTCATGGTATTCACCCAGCCAATGTCATTTTTCACCCATCTTTGGCGATAACCCAGTGTAATAAATAGATGGTCGCTAAAACGGACTCTAGGACTAATGCGCATTTTGGTTCCTGTAACTCCATATTCACTCCAATTCCATACACCTATTCGCGCATCTAAAGCAAATATCCTGCGATAGTCAGAAGACATCCACACTTCGTTGTAATAACGTTTTGGAACCCTAAATTTCTTTCCAGAGACGCGCGGTTCGAAGTAATTGTAACTTTCAATGGGGTTGTTGTTTCCATTGTATCCAAAAGCATCAAATGTCTTAAAAAGCGTAAATAAGCTATAGCTTACTCTTAGTCGTTCATACACATTGGGATTGTACAACCTATTGTAATTCACACCCGCAGTTACACGATATTTATTCAATATTCCTGTGGGTTCAAATGTTTGATAACTGGCAGATGCATAATGGTTAAACCGGTTATTCCTAGTTTGAAAACCTAAATCATTTTGATCAAAACGATCAGTTGTTAGCTGTTGCCCAACTGAAAAACGAAGGTTTCCTCTTGTTTTACTGATTGCATTAATCGCTTCATAGCCATTAATTATTAGCCCTTCGTTAATATTAGCCCATTTAAATTGACTGCTTAATTTGTAACTGTTTTTTTTATTGGCTAATTCCAAAAATAAGGCGGCTACGTTAGCGTCCCGGTAAATGCCATCACGCATTACGTTCGTATTCACAAAACCAATAGATGAGTTTTGATTGAAGCGTTGATCGAATGAAATGACATTGTAATTGGTCAGAGGCTCGGTTAAAATTTCGACATTCTGATCTCTAGCCGTATCTAGTGCACTCACATAGTTAGGAGCCGTAATAGCATTTAAAACACCAATACCCAAATTTCCAGCGGTTCGGCCAGACACCTTGATTGCATTTAACATACGGGTAGTGTTCTGAGAAACATCTTCTAATTCATCAAGATTGGTGTTTGTTATGTTTTTCGGAGCTCCACCGATCCTTCTAGAATAAAACATGTTGCCCTTGTTGAACAATTCAATGCCTTCTTTAAAGAACTGTCTTTGCTCATCAAAACGATTTTCAAAAGGACCTAAGTTCAAAACTTGTTTGTCAAATGCGACTTGCGTGAAATCGGGTAGTAGAGTCATATCGAGCGTGAAGCTCTCTGTAATTCCGTATTTAATATCTGCTCCAGCGTTAAAGCTTTGGCTTGTTGTGTAAATTCCTTCGTCACCTTCTTCAACGGTAGGAACGGCTGAATAAGATCCCGTAACATTTGGAGTGATAGATAACCTCAAAGGCGAATCAATGTCTGTAACACCTGTAAGAATGCCAGATTGAAGTTCTGGACTTGCAATTTGCTTATCGATGAAATTCCAAGAATATTGTTCACGTTTTCTTCGTATGGCACGAATCATATTCAGTCCCCAATCTCCAGTTCCATTTTCGGGAAATCTTAAACTCTGATACGGAATAGCCAATTCTAAAACCCAACCATTGTCAGTAATCCTAGTATGACTTTTCCAAACTGTATTCCATCCAAAATCATCACCGTTTCCAGTTGTTCGGCTATCGGCTTGTACACCAGAAGCAGTGACCCAAAAATTAAAGTCATTTAAACCATCGTTAAACGGATTGATAAAGACGCCGAACCAATCATTGTTACTGTTGTAATTGTCACGCGGTGTGAGTTGAGTTAAGATTGAATCTGGATTTGGGTCATTCATGAGAATGGCGAAGTAGATCGCTTTGTTGTTGTAAGCGATTTTAACTTCCGTTTCAAATCCAAGACTCTCTGCTTCGCCATTGCCAGGCTCAAGCATTAAAAACTGATTCGCTACTTCACAATCTTGCCAAATGGCATCGTCTAAAACACCATCAATTTTTGGTGATTGGTCTGCTGGATGAATTGCATAGGTTTTTTTTACGCCTTGTGCGAATACCCAATATCCACTCAAAAGTGTTATGAGAAGTACTAGTTTTTTCATGGAATATCCTTTCAATTATGGAAGGATAAGATTGTTTTTGAAGCGTTAAAATTAGCACAAAAAGAAGAGCTGTAAAAAGAAAGGTAAATCTATTAGGAGATTTGGTGCTGCGGCCTATTTTTGTGCCACTTTTAAAAGAAAATTACTATGAATCTTCACGAGTATCAAGGTAAGAATATATTGGCCGAGTATGGCGTAAGAATCCAACGCGGAATCGTAGCTACAAACCCGGATAAAGCGGTTGAGGCTGCAAAAGAATTGTCACACCAAACTGGCACAAGCTGGTGGGTTGTAAAAGCTCAAGTTCACGCTGGTGGACGTGGTAAAGGCGGTGGTGTAAAATTGGCCAAGTCTTTAGAAGAAGTTCAGAAGATTTCAGAGCAAATTATTGGAATGAACTTGGTGACACCTCAAACTCCAAAAGAAGGTAAGAAGGTAAATCAAGTTTTGATTGCAGAAGATGTTTACTATCCAGGTGCAAGCGAAACAAGTGAGTTTTACATGTCTGTGTTATTGAACAGACAGACAGGCCGTAATATGATTATGTATTCTACGGAAGGTGGAATGGATATAGAAGAAGTTGCGGATAAAACTCCACATTTAATATTTACAGAAGAAATTGATCCAAAAACTGGTTTGCTTCCTTTTCAAGCAAGAAAAGTTGCTTTTAACTTAGGTTTGAGTGGTGCTGCTTTTAAAGACATGGTGAAATTTGTGTCAAGTCTTTACAGCGCCTACATGGGTATTGATGCTTCAATGTTCGAAATCAATCCTGTTCTTAAAACATCTGACGATAAGATTATGGCCGTTGATGCTAAAGTTGCTTTAGACGACAACGGTTTATTTAGACATCCCAAGATTGTTGAAATGCGTGATAAGCGTGAAGAAGATCCAACGGAAGTTGAAGCGGGCGAAGTTGGTTTGAACTTTGTGAAGTTAGACGGTAATGTAGGATGTATGGTAAACGGAGCTGGTTTGGCAATGGCGACCATGGACATAATTAAAATGGCTGGCGGTAACCCTGCAAACTTTTTAGATGTTGGTGGTACAGCAGATGCTAAACGTGTTGAAACTGCTTTTAGAATTATTTTAAAGGATAAAAATGTAAAAGCTATTTTGGTAAATATATTCGGTGGTATTGTGCGTTGCGATAGAGTGGCACAGGGTATCGTTGATGCATATACTAACATCGGTGAAATTCCTGTTCCAATTATTGTGAGGTTACAAGGAACAAATGCTGTAGAGGCAAAAGAATTAATTGATAACAGTGGGCTGAAAGTATACTCTGCTGTGGCTTTACAAGAAGCAGCAGATTTAGTTCACGAATTAGTGTAAGAAAACCTATTTAGATTCGTTATCAATAGTGAGAGATTCAATGTAATGGAGCTTCTTAAGAAGCGAAATAACGATGATTTTTCATAGGTTGATTGGTTAGGTTAGTTTGGTACGGGCTCTTTTGTTAGAGCCCGTTTCTTTTCAGAAAAAAGTGCAATACTCTTCTGTTTTCATTCCAAAGATGTCTATCAGTTTACGAGTAGTGTTTTTTAAATTTTTCACAATTCGACCATCAGCGCTTACAATCGGAGTTATTTCTCCCATACTTCCAGTGCAAAACGCTTCATCAGCAGCATATAGCTCTGTCAAACTGATGTTTTTTTCAATAGCTTCCAAGTTAATTTCTTTTGCGCACTCTAAAACTAATGCTCGCGTAATTCCAGGTAGGCATGCATCCGCATGAGGTGTATAGATTACATCGTTTTTTACTATAAATATATTTGTGCCATTTAGCTCTGATAGAAACCCATGATCGTCTAGCATTAGAGCTGCATCAGCCCCAGCAACATTTGCTTGAATTTTAGCAAGTATGTTATTGATTAAATTATTGTGATGAATTTTCGAATCTACATGATTTGGGCTGTTTCTTCTTATTGTAGATGTAACCACTGATATTCCATTTTCATTGTCATAAACGGGAGGCTTCCATTCAGCCAAAATAATTAATGTACACCCCAATGTGTTTAAACGAGGGTCCATGCCCGATGTTAGTTTTTCACCTCTAGTTAGCGTTAGTCTAACATGTGCATCTTTATGCATACCATTTGCACGTAAAGTTTCAAACAGCGCTTCTATTATAAATTCCCGAGCTGGAATGTTTTGGAAGGACATGGCATGCGCTGAATCCATCAAACGATCCATATGCCGATCTAACATAAACACTCCATTTTCATAGACGCGAATCCCTTCCCATACGGCGTCTCCGCCTTGCACGACACTGTCAAAAACAGAAACCTTTGCTTCATTTCTGTGATAGAGTTTATCCTTTACAAATACTTGAATGTTGTCATTTTTAGAATTGAACTGTTGTAACATAGCTTATGCTTTTATAGCGTTTTCATATAGTTGATTGTACATAGGAAGTGCCTTTTCGTAGAGAGGCATTAAATGAGGTTTAAGTTGAACTCGACTTGGATTCCATTCATTGAAACCGGTTGAATCATGGACAGATGAGTACCAATACTCAGCCCAAACTCCGTCTTCTTTTTTCTTACCTGCTTCCCATTTCAGCATAGACACATCGAACGGAATGCCTAAAGCTTGGCACAGTTTTCTGAGAACAGATTTGGGGTCTTTTAAAACTTCATTACCGTCTAAAATGGTCGCTTTGTAATTGTTCTTTTGTGCAATTCTATACCATTTCAATTCTTCTTCTAATCCAATATCTAATAGAGTAGGGGTCGGAATAACTTTCGAGAAAGAATGAATCAATTGTTTTGGATCTCTAATCAAAAACAAGTTGTGGAAAGGCGCAATATCCTTTTCATTCGACTCTAATAAATGATGCGCCATATTTTTAAGAAACAAAAAAGGAGTTGAGTACTCTTTCATAATCACGTTTTTGTAAACGTTCATATAGTCAGAATCCTGGCTTTGAAGCGTCTCCTCTCTTCCTGGGTGCATCTTTCCAGTTACTTTTAGGTAATTTGCATAAAAAGGCTCGTCTATTACCGTAAAGTCTTTACGATTGCCAAAAGAATACATTAATGCTGTTGATATATTCCGTGGGCCTGATATTAAGTGGATACGTTTTGTCATAAAAAAAGCTCCTTGTAAGGAGCTTTTGAAATTATAGAATTTGTGAATTACTTATTCACCAATTTTTAAAATTAATCCGCCACCAACATCACCAGAAATCATTGCTGAACCAACAGTAGCACCAGAGCCTCCCGTACCGAAGTAGAAGCCTCCCCAAGTTACTGGCATTAGCATTCTTGCTTGTAGTCTAACTCCAATAACATCAGACAACCATAGTTTTACACCACCGCCAACACCTACTGAGAAGTAAGTTTTGCTGTCCAAAGCATAACGCATACCACCATCACCTTCATAGTAATTGCTTTTTGGAGAAAATGTAGTACCCCCAAAAGAGAGTGTACCAAATAAATCAACGTTTTCTCCTACCTCAGATTCTTGAACCCCACCAATTTGATAGTAGTGCACATCTACATCACCCAAATTGTTTGCAGCGAAACCGCCACGTTCAATAGTCGCATAAGTTCCCATGAACGTGTATGAAAATTCAGCATGAGTGCCCGGTCTTACTTCAACTGAAAGCATTCCTCCAAAACCTTGAGAGCCTTTAATTTTAAAACGTCCTTGATTTTGGTAACCATAAAAATTGGTTGAAGAACCAAATTGGTAACCCGTATATGCTGTGAGTTGCACTTGTGCTTTCGAAAAAGTAGCGGCTGCAAAGAGCACAATTGTAGATAATAAGAGTTTTTTCATTTTTGAATATTTTGAATGGTGAAAATAATTTCTTTTTTTATACCTAAGTGGGCAATTGATAAAAATTGATTGTTAAAGCAATCCTTTGTTTTGAAGCCAATTGGCCATATCCCTAAAACATTTAGGGTTTATACCGTGTGCCATTTGGTATTCCTTATACGTAATGTCGATTTTATTTGATTTTAACAACTTGGCCGCCTTTCGTGCCCATTCAATTGGAATAACAGGATCTTGAATTCCATGGCTGCCAAAAAAGCTAGGATATTTAGCTTCTTCAAGTTTGTCAGGGATGAGCTTAGGTTCAATGTATCCACTTAAAGCAAGAACACCTTCAAATCTGCTTGGTTCAGTAAGACTTAAGCTATAACTCAAAATAGCACCTTGGCTAAACCCTAGTAAATAAGTCTTTGATGTTTTGTATTCTTTTTTTATTAAATCAATGCACTTTAAAATAATGTCACGAGAGCTTTTCGCTTGAGGGATATTAGTCCACTTTTCAGCAGTTTCAGAATAGGTTATTTCGTACCATGCGTTTCCACCCATTTTTAAGGGTAAAGGCGCTTTAAGGCTTACAATTAAAAATTTAGAGTTGATTTGATCTGCAAAACTAAACAAGTCGTTTTCATCGCTGCCGTAGCCATGAAGCATTATAAGTAAAGATTGGTTTTCTTGTTTAACCCGAGGGGCTAAAAACCTGTATTCTAAGGGTAATTCCACGAAAGTGTTTTAGTTTAAAGTTGAGCCAATATGCACAAAATCCTTCGTTTTAGAATCAAAATTTATGTACTTTTTCAAGGCATAGGTATTAGCTGAAAAAGCAATTTCATCCCATGGTATTTCATCAGGAGAAAAGAACTTAGATTCTAGAGTTTCAAAGGTTTCTTTGAAGTTTGAATTATCAGCCGTAGCTGAAAAAATAAGATACACTTGCCCGCTATGGACAACATTGTAAACAGTTTGCAGTTTGATTATTTCTACCTGAAGTCCAGTTTCTTCATACACTTCACGAATCGCTCCATCTTCAACGTTTTCACTCATTTCTAGAAAACCACAAGGAAGGTTCCAATAATTCATGCGTGGCTCAATACCGCGTTTAGCGAGTAAAATTTTACCATCGTATTCAACAATACAACCCACAATTATATTTGGATTGACGTAATGAATGGTTTTACAATTGGAGCAAACAGAACGAAGGACGTCCTCGTTCTTTGGAATTTCTTTCACAATTTTATCAGAACCGCAATAAGAGCAATAATTCATGCGCTAAAGTTACTCATCGCTTTGATGCTGATAAAGTACTTTATAAATAAAAAAATACGAATATGCAGATATTGACGCCACGATACTAAATGAAGCAAGCAATCGGGCATTATTCAAAAAATGCATGAATGAATTGGTGATATCAGAATGAAATATTACCAATGCTGTTGCGATTCCCAATATGGCGAATATCAATTTCTTCATTTTCTTCTGTCTTTATATTATTAACGTGACAAAAAATGAAGATGTACAAAGAAAATGCTAAAACTTAGCTCGCGGTCGGATTAACTTATCTAAAGAAAATTTACCTGGGCCAAATGCTAGAATAATTAAATATGCAGCTAAATAGGTTAACGAAGCTTCCTTCGTATCAAGTGGATCTGACAAGTGAATATAGAACGCCGCTATACCCATCGTAAAAAGCAAAGGAAGTGATACCCACCTGGAAAAGAGACCTAGTACCAAGAGCACACTGCATAGACCTTCACTAAAGAGAGTGAGGTACAATGAAATCTCGCTACCAACACCTAAGGGGTCTGGAAATCTAATGGGTGTTTTGTCGAGCTTGTCAAACTTCGGTAGGCCGTGATTAATGAACATTAAACCGCCAAAAACAAGGCGCAATATGAGCAAAGAGAAATCCTTCATTTTCTATAAATCTTAAAATTCAAATTTATTTTATGCCGAAATGAAAAACAAAAGAATCTCATTTGTTATTAACATTATTTTCAATCCAAATTTCGAGACTATGAGAATTGGTGTATTGTTTCTGCTTCTTTTGTTTTCCAGTGCTGGGATATATGCGCAATTGGAGAAGAAATATTTGAACAATGAGACCTATGAATACGATGAATTAATAAAAGCGTACATGCAATTAGCAAGCTTAAGCGATCGGGCGAATTTAGTTGAGATTGGATTGTCTGATTATGGAGAACCAATACATCTATTTCTCATTGCTCCAAAGAAAATGGTTGAAAACCGAGAATTGAAAGATTTTGATAGCTCTTCTATACTCATAAACAATGCTATTCATCCTGGAGAATCTTGCGGTGTGGATGCGAGTTTACATTTGGCTGAGGATATTTTATTCGGTAAGATTCAATCTGAAGTTCGGGTGTGTATCATTCCAGCTTACAATATTGGTGGCATGCACAATAGACGACCAAATACTCGCGTCAATCAAGTTGGACCTAACTCACAGGGGTTTAGAGGGAATGCAAATAATTACGATTTAAACCGAGACTTCACCAAAGCTGATACAAAAAATACACAGGCCTTCTATGAAATATTTGAAATTGTTAAACCACAATTTTTTATTGACAACCACACCACTAATGGTGCGGATTATCAATACGAGCAAACGCTCATATTTTCACCCAAAGAGAAATTCCCTAAGTCTCTTCAAGACGACGCGGATGCTTTTAGAAAAGCTGTTTTTAATGGGGTAAAAAGAGAAAAGGTGGTAGCTGGGAACTTTGTAAATGTTTACGGAACGACTCCTGATAAAGGATTTGCAGCGTTTCATGAGACACCTATTTATTCTACAGGGTACACGGCTTTGTTTAACACCTTCGGAATTGTATCTGAAACACACATGCTAAAAGCGTATCAGAGAAGGGTAGAGGCGACCTATGCTTTGAGTAAAACGGTAATTGCTTATGCCAATGAGAATGGAGCGGCGATTAAGAACAAAATGGAAGATGCGGAAGAAATTGGAATTTCATCTTTACCTATTCAATGGGAAATAGATTCTACTAAAAGAGAAATACTAAAATTTCTTGGCTTTGAATATGAATACCAAACAAGCGATGTAACCGGTGGCAAGAGGTTGAAGTATTTGGATAAAAAGAAAACCTACACCATCGATTACTACCCTTCATATAAACCAAAGTTAGAGGTTGATGTACCAAAATACTATGTTGTTCCAAAATCTTGGGATAGAGTATTGAAGAGGTTGAACATCAATTTTATTAAAACGATAGATATAGAGCCTAACATTAAAACGGTTGAAGCTTATCGTATAAAAAGCTACAAAACATCACCTTCCGTTTATGAAGGGCATTTTCGACACCACAACATTGAAGTTGAGAAGTTTGAAACAGACATTGCAATTGATGAGCGCTTTATTCTAGTGCCAACTAATCAGCGGGGATCCAAGCTAATAGTTCATTTGTTGGAGCCGCAGGCCGAAGGAAGTTTGTTTTCCTGGAATTTCTTCGATCCTATTCTTCAGCAGAAAGAATGGTACAGCGAATATGTTTTTGAAGAAACGGCTAAAGAACTTTTAGAAACCGATAGTGAACTTAAGAACACGTTTGAAGCTCTTAAAAAAGAAAACCCTGAGTTTGCGAACAATCCCAGGGCCCAATTGTATTTTATTTATACCAATTCAAGTTATTGCGAACCAACGCACAACTTGTATCCGGTTTATCGTCTCATGCCTCCTTGATAACCGCGTGCTCCGGGTGCACCATGTGCCTTTTTAAGTTGCTGTTTCATAAACTTTGATTGCTCAGCTAAAACACTGCGTTTATCTAACTTTTTTACTTCTGTTAAAAGAGTAGTCGCCTCTCTTTTGCGGCCTTTAGCAATGGCGAAACCAGCCAATTGTAGTTTTGCCATAGCCTTGTCTTGGTCCATGTTCAAACCAGTATTCAACGATTTTTTCACTAAAGATTCTGCTTTGCCAATACTCGTTTGAGAAACTATCATCCCTTGTAAAAGGTAGTAATAAGCGCGGTTGCCGCGGGTTAAACTCGCTTCAGGATCTTTAATGCCATCGAGCATTTTTTGAGCTTTAGCCATATCCTGCTTGCGCATATACCAAAGTGAGATAAGAATGCGCTCGTTTCTAAAAAAAGTAAAAAGCACCAATCCCGAAAGAAGAACTAGAGAAATTCCATTGCCAATATTTCCATCAATAAATTGGAACACAGCCCAAGCCAAAATGGCTGCAGTTAAGGCTAGACGTATAACTTTATTTAACATGTATCAATTTTTAAAACGGTGTCAAAAATACCTAAATGATGCTAGTTTTAGCGGGAAGTTGATTATAAAATTCATGTTAAAATGGTCAATGATTTCACAGTAGAATTAGAGCAAAAAAACAGAGGTTTTAAATGTATTTCCAAGCCTTCTAAAAACCATAATATTACAAGTGTTTATTCAGCATACTTCCGCAGAATTAACAATAAATAAAAATTATGACCCTAGTGTTAGTGTAGATTTCAACGCCATTTTCAATCAATTGGCAAAAGAAAATAAACCCTATTACACGCACACATAAAAAGGTAGCGATGATATGTCGGCTCATGAAAAACTGCTTTAGTTGGGACTTCAGTATCGATTCCTATTGCAAAAGGTGAACTAGTTTTAGAGACTTGGCAAAGCATTTATCCTTGGGAATTTAGGAATAGTGGAGGAGGCAGAAAGTTAATTGTTTCTATACTAGATGAATTACAAGAGACTGTAATAAATTCCTTTATCGTCAACTTGAAAATCGATTATTGACCAGCGTAACAGTTTCGCTAAAGCGTGTATTATTTTTGGTCTCGCTATTCTTGAACGTTTCGCGAGCTCCTTATAGGTAATGCTTGGGTGATCTTCCAAAAGGTGTAGTATCTGCTTGTCTTCTTCTTCGTATTTAATGAAGGTCTTGCTCGTCACTTTGCTGTCTCGCCAGAATTGCAATAAAACAGGGTCAGATAAAAAGTTCTCGTCTTCAACTCGTAAATAGGCCAACCACTTGCCATCATCACTTTTTGCGAGATGTGGTTTTGAACTAGATGGAGGAATGTTTACCTCAAGAACTTGTTTGCCTTTCTCTTTAAAAACATTAAAGCTATAATCGACTTCTGGTTTGCAAAATACTTCTGCAGCCCCTTCAATCATGTGCATTTCGTCTTCCACATGTACGCCAATAATTCTCCCGTTGTCCTTTACGCCAATCAATAAACGTCCACCAACTGTATTGGCAAAAGCACTTAGCGTGATAGCAATCTTCTTTTGATTGCTTATGCTGTGCTTAAAATCTTGCTGTTGATGCTCGCCTTCCGAAATAAGTTGGTAAAGAGACATTTTCCGTTTTTGTTGACAAGACGAATGAAATGAAAATTTCTTAATCGGATATGGAGATAAAACAGAAAATTGTTAACGTTTTCGATGTTCCAATATTTACGGAATAAATCTTTGAGAAAGAACGAGCGCAATGGATAGTCTTGTTGCATGATGCCCTTGGAAGTTCGGCCCAATGGAAAAAACTACCGCAAATACTTTTGAATCAAACTCATTGAAATGTTTTAACTTTTAACCGAAAGGGCTATGGAAAATCGGGAGGTTCTGTTTTAACGCGAGAAATTGACTTCATGCATCGAGAAGCAAAAAGTGACTTTCCAGAATTACTTTCTAAACTCGCCAAAGTTTGTGCAGAGTTTATTCAGGAGCTAGAATAGGCATTAAGTCTTCGTCTTCCTCCTCTAAAAGCTTCATAATTGAATCGCTTTCAACATATGTCAAAAAAAAAGACTTGTAATTCAGTTTAATAAACTGAGCTGAAATTACATGACTAAGGTCTGAAATTATTGATTTTCACAAACTGACTTGTGGCACAAAAGCGCTTTAATTTAATATTAAATTTATGCTTTCAGTTTTCTTTCGAATGGAGTAGAACCTTTTATTTGTGTCATCAATCTAATCACTATGGATACATTTTATCTAATTATTGTTGCCTTCCTTTTTATACTAGCAATTTCAGACCTCGTTGTAGGGGTGAGCAACGATGCTGTGAACTTTTTAAACTCTGCCGTTGGAGCAAAAGCTGCACCTCTAAAGACCATTATGCTGGTTGCTGCACTTGGTATTGTGCTCGGTTGTACGTTCTCTAGTGGTATGATGGAAGTGGCAAGAAAGGGGATTTTCCATCCAGAACATTTCTACTTCTCTGAGATCATGATTATCTTTTTAGCAGTCATGGTTACGGATGTAATTCTCTTAGATACCTTCAACTCTTTTGGGATGCCAACATCTACAACAGTTTCGATAGTTTTCGAATTATTAGGTGCAGCGGTAGCGGTTTCAATTATTAAAATTTATTCAGACCCAAACTCTTTGGGTATGGGAGAATACATCAACTCAGGTAAAGCACTTCTCATAATTGCAGGTATATTGTTGTCTGTAGTAGTGGCCTTTACATCCGGGGTCGTAATACAGTATCTATCACGTTTGCTTTTCTCGTTTAATTACGATAAACGTCTGCGTTATTTCGGTTCTATTTGGGGCGGTTTAGCAATTGCAGCTATCACATATTTTATTTTAATTAAAGGAGCAAAAGGTGCTTCTTTTATGAGTGATGAGTTAAAGGATATTGTAAAAACAAATGCCACTGCGATTATTGCAATCAGCTTTGTGGGCTGGGCAATCATACTTCAACTCGTCCAATGGTTTACCAAATGGAACATTCTTAAAATAATTGTACTTGTTGGAACATTTGCGCTTGCAATGGCCTTTGCAGGTAACGACTTGGTGAATTTTATTGGAGTGCCTTTAGCAGGATACAATTCGTATGAATTATTTGTTGACAATGGAGGTGTTGCTGCAGATGGTTTTCTAATGGAAGGACTCGCTGGAAAGGTACCCACACCAACAGTTCTGCTTTTAATAGCAGGACTTATCATGACAATTACGCTTTGGCGCTCCAAAAAAGCCAAGCGCGTTATCCAAACCTCCCTAGACTTAGGGAGACAGTACGAGGGAGCAGAGCGTTTTGAATCGTATGCTATTTCTAGAAGTTTGGTTAGAAGTTTTAGTAAAATGGCCAATGGGGTAAATAGAAGGTTACCGGAAAGCTGGAAGCAGAAAGTAGAAGAACGTTTTGATGAAAGACCATTTTTAGAAAAGCAAGCGGATTTAGGAGATGATGCACCTTCATTTGACATGATTCGTGCTGCTGCAACGTTAGTCGTTGCGAGTATCCTGATTTCAATCGGAACAGCATTAAAACTTCCTTTATCAACAACATATGTGACCTTTATGGTATTCATGGGTACATCCTTGGCCGATGGAGCATGGGGCAGAGAAAGTGCTGTGTATCGAGTGTCTGGAGTGTTATCCGTTATTGGAGGGTGGTTTTTTACTGCGTTTTCTGCATTCGTAGTGGCTTTTGTTGTTGCAAATGTATTTTATTTCGGAGGCCTGATTGCGATTGTCGTTGTTCTTTTACTTGCTGTTTTCTTTATTATACGTTCGCATAGACAACAAGATAAGAAACTAGAAGAGCAGCTTGCTTTTGAAAAAAGTATTGAGGAAGGTGTTTATGATAAAGCAAAAGTTGTTAAGCTCTCAGCAGAGAGTTTAGAAGGTATCCTTGCCAAATTATATGACGTTATTGAAGCTGCCATTGATGGGCTTCACACGGAGAACCTTAAGAAACTCAATAAATCAGCAAAGAAAATTGATGTCATTGAAGCGAAAGCTACAAAGCTCAGAAATGCAGGAAGTAAGGCGTTAGAAACGGTTCATGAAGATGACATGGAATCTGCACATATGTTTATTTTGGTAGTAGATTACCTGGCAGAAATGACAAAGCATGTAGACAGTATTGTATTATCCTGCTTAAACCATGTGGATAATAACCACAAGCCTATTTTAGATGATCAGATTGAAGAGTTGAAATCGATTAATATTAAATTAAGAGATTTATTGAGATCAACGATAGAAGTATTTAAAATTTTAGATGTATCCCAGGCTGAAAAGACGCTAGCGGATTCTGAACCGTTTGTAAAACTGGTTAGAACAATACGTAAAAGACAATTAAAGCGTATTAAGAACCAAGAAATAGGAACGAAGAACAGTATGCTTGTTTTGGCCCAGCTAAGTGAATTTAGAAACTTGGCATTGTTCTCTAATAGATTAGTTCAAGTGTGTTACGACTTGGTTATAAATCCAGATGTCTTAGACGAGGAGCTAAAAGATGAGAAGGAAGAGAGTGTTTAATACAATAGACTAGCCCAAGACTTATAAAACTTATCTTAAACTCAAATGCATTCTTTTTTTAGTTTGATAACGATACATTGCATTTGTAATTTTTTTAAAACTATGAAGTATCTATTTTTTAGTATTCCATTTTTTTTTATCAGTTGTGGCGATAATTCAAGCACGATTAATTCAAGTAAAGATTTAGTCGAGGGTTCCACACAAATATCGTGGGAATATGAAATGAAGACTGTTTCAGGGAGCAATCCAAAATGCTCTGATGCTAGCTATTGCACAAACCTGAAATGTGAATATCCTGTATTTAGAGGCCAGGGCAGTGAGCGTGCAAATTTAAATATTGGTCGCTTTTTATCTGAACGATTGGGAATGGTTGTAGAAGAAGATGAAGACTTATTAAATGCAGAGATGATGATGTCTTCCTATTTCCAATATTGGGAAGCACAGAAAGAAATTGACCCAAGTCTAAAAATTTGGCAGAACAACATTAAACTGACAAGTATTGACAATGGACTAGGTATTACTTCATTGAAGTTTTTAATCGAATCTTCTGTTGGTGACTTTGAGCCTTATAGCTATTACCATGTGATGAATTTAGATGAGAAAACTGGTGAAGTGGTAATATTGATTAACCATATTTCAGATTTACCATCTTTTATCATGTTAAGTCAAAATGAGTTTAGAAACTCTTTTAAAATGCCGAATAATCAGCCATATTCGGCTATTGGGTTTGACTTTGAGCAAAACATATATACGTTGCCTTATAACTATGTATTTACTTCTGAAGGACTAGAATACTTATATAATGCAGATGAGATTTCGTTAAATGCATCCGAGGCTCAAAGTTTCGTGGTGTCCTACGAAATGCTTGAGAACCTACTCAATCTGAAGACCGATTTTCAAGAAGAGTATTTTCAAAAACAACGCGAGTTAGAATCAGAATTAAATTAATCTATATACAACACTAGTCCTTTTAAATACTCACCTTCTGGATGATAAATATTTATTGGGTGGTCTTCTGGCTGTACTAATTGTTTAATAATTCGAATATCTCGTTTTGCTTCTATTGCCGCGGCTCTAATAGTATCATTATACAATTGCCTCGAAACATTTTGTGAACATGAGAAAGTAAAAAGGATAGATCCTTTCTTCATTTTCTTCATTGCCAAAGCATTTAGTCGCTTGTACCCTTGAACCGCATTATGTATAGCATTTCTACGTTTTGCAAACGCTGGCGGATCGAGAATAACGATATCGAAGTTTATAGCTTCGTTTTTCAAGTACTCAAAGGCATCAACAGCATGGCCTTCATGGTTTTCGCTTACGCCGTTTAATTCTGCATTTTTATTTGCCATATTTATTGCATCGACAGAGAGGTCAACAGATACGACTTTAGACGCTCCGTTTTTTAATGCGTAGACCGAAAAACCTCCGGTATAACTAAATACATTTAAGATGTTTTTATTTTTTGAAAACTCGCCAAGGATTTTACGGTTTTCACGCTGGTCAATAAAGAACCCTGTTTTCTGTCCGCTCTGCCAATTCACTAAAAACTGATTCCCGTTTTCTAACCCAGTTGTCATATCAGCGCTGCCCAATAAAAATTCACCTTCTTTTTCATGTTTTACATAAATAGTTTGAATGGTTATTGGTAGTGTTTTTAAAACATCTCCAATCAGCTTTGCATCCCTTTGCATTCCTGCAGAGTGGCATTGAATTACTAGGTGTCCGTTGTAATTGTCAACGATTAATCCGGGCAAGGCATCACCTTCTCCAAAAATCAATCTATAGATGTTTGTCTTTTCATCTGTTAGATAAATGCTATTTCTATAATTAAAAGCTGCTTCAATTTTTTCAGTGTAAAAGGCTTTTTTGTCTGTAACCTTTGTATACGACATAACTCTTATTGCGATTGAACCAGGCGTAAAATGGCCAACACAAATAAAATTCTCATCGCTATCCAAAACCTCTACCCAATCTCCAGCATCAATACTTCTATCAAGTTTTGTAAAAGCACCAGAAAATATCCAAGGATGCTTCCTAAAAACTGGTTTTTCTTTTCCGCGTTTCAGCTGAAGTGTCTTCATAGTTTATTCTGATTATACTGTGGAAGTTCTTTAATGAAATCGTATTTCTGGGCTGCGTAATCGATGGTGGCAAAGAAATGGTTCATTCCATTTGTTACCCAGATATAAGGCACATTTAATTTTAAGTTATATCGTGCTATCTGGTCAAAAACATTTTGATCAATTTTTACGCTTGCCGCTTTACACTCTACTAAAATAAAGGGTTGGCCCTTATTGTATACCAATATGTCAAAGCGTTTCATTTGCTCGTTTATAACAAGTTTACCTTCTGAGCCTATCGAAGGTATTGGGTATTTCAACTCTTGACTAAGAAAATGAACACAATGTTGCCTCACCCATTCTTCGGGTGTCAAGACCAAACTTTTCTTTCTGATTTGGTCTTTAACAAATAGCTGTCCATCTTTTTTAAAAAGCTTTAGAGGATAGGCATTGAAATTCAGATCAGGAAAGGATTTTGAAATATCAGTCACGTTTAAAAATTATAGGGTTGTACTTGTCAGGGTTTTTTGCGGTATAGTTTTTATAATATGCTTCAATATGTTCAAGGTCTAGTTTTATATCACCACTTGGCTGAATTATTTTATCTATTCCAGCTTCTTTCTTTTTATAATCTAAGTAGCCCAAGCAAATATCTGCATGAGCTTTAGAAGCAATATGGTAGAAACCCGATTTCCATTCTGCAACGAAACTGCGTGTGCCTTCAGATGGAATAACAATAGCTAATTCCTTATTCTTTCTTAGCAGGTTTACGGCATGTTGAACTAAATCATTTTTCTTTTCTCGATTAACGCCTAATGCGCCAAACCATCTAAATAAGCCTCCAGTAAATCCTTTTGTATAAGAGTCTTTAATAAAGAACTTGAGATCAACACCCATGAGCCAAAAGGCACCTAGAGTGAAAGGGAAATCCCAATTAGAGGTGTGGGGTGCCGCAATGACAACAGAATGCTTGACCAAATTTAAGTCAACGTTAACATTCAGTTTCCATCCGGAAAATTTAAAGAGAAGTTTAGCTAAAAACCTTTTCATAAAATCAAATTATAAAGTTTCATGGAAATAATCGTTCGTAAATCCAAGTAAATATACTTTATCTGTAGCCCGAGTAAGGGCAGTATATAACCATCTGTAATATTCAGCATCTGGTTTTCCTGTGGGCATCCAACTTTGCTCTACAAAAACATTTTTCCATTGTCCACCTTGTGCTTTATGGCAGGTTACGGCATACGCAAACTTGACTTGAAGAGCATTGAAATATTCGTTTTTTAATACCGCTTGTGTTGCTTGAGTTTTACTTAAAT
>ERZ1046740.154-NODE-154-length-58659-cov-6.912241_pt1 | contig 58659 bp, 53 predicted proteins | sample MGYA00383093_ERZ1046740 | MGnify/ENA primary metagenome ERZ1046740 (study PRJEB29581, sample SAMEA5548363) | metagenome | biome: marine; feature: coastal; material: water | depth 25 m | study: Short-term variability in the microbial, nano- and picoplankton... | reverse complement strand
ATTTAAAGTTATCTTTGTATAATCCTGTAACGGTTTTTTAGGACGTCACAAAAAAATAGAATTTCTCTATTCTTAATCGTTTCTTGGTTGTCTTGGTTTTCTATCACCTCGGTTATCTCTTGAACGATTATCTCTTCCGCGATTATCTCTATCTCTTCGAGGTCTTTCTACAAAACCTTCAGGTTTTGGTATAATTGCTTTACGAGAAACTTTTTCTTTACGAGTTTTTGGATCTCTACCAAAGTATTTTACATCAAAAACGTCGCCCATATTTACTACATCAGTAACGTTGTTTGTGCGTTCCCATGCTAATTCAGAGATGTGTAATAACACTTCATTTCCTGGTGCTTCAATATATTCTACTACTGCACCAAAGTCTAGCATTTTAATTACTTTAACTTCGTATATGCTTCCTACCTGTGGCTTAAATAGTAGTGAGTCAATTTTTGCTAAAACAGCATCAATCCCATCTTGATTTGTACCTAATATTTCAACAATACCTTCTTCAGTAACTGGATCTTCATTAATTACAATTGTACACCCAGTTTCTTTTTGCATTTCTTGTATCACTTTTCCTCCCGGTCCAATTAAAGCTCCAATAAATTCATTTGGAATTGTTCTTGAAACCATTTTAGGGGCGTGAGCTTTTACATCTGAACCTGGTTGTGCAATGGTGTCAGTTAATTTTTCTAAAATATGTAAACGTCCTGCACGGGCTTGTTGTAATGCATTTACCAAAATCTCGTATGATAGACCTTTTACTTTAATATCCATCTGGCAAGCAGTAATACCGTCTTCAGTTCCAGTAACTTTAAAGTCCATATCACCTAAATGATCTTCATCACCTAAAATATCACTTAAAACAGCATAACGATCACCGTCAGAGATTAATCCCATAGCAATTCCTGAAACAGGTTTTGTTATTTGAACTCCAGCATCCATCAATGCCATTGTACCAGCACAAACTGTTGCCATAGAAGATGAACCGTTAGATTCTAATACTTCAGATACAACTCTTACTGTATATGGACAATCAGCAGGAACTACTTTTTTCAAAGCACGTTGTGCTAAGTTTCCATGTCCTACTTCTCTACGTGAAGTACCTCTTAAAGGTCTTGCTTCACCTGTACAGAAAGGAGGGAAGTTATAATGCAAATAGAATGTTTCCTCACCTTGGTAAGTAGGCATGTCTATTTGGTTTGCTTCTCTAGATGTTCCTAAAGTAACTGTTGCTAATGCTTGAGTTTCTCCACGAGTAAAAATTGAAGAGCCGTGTGTTGATGGTAAATAGTCTACTTCACACCAAATTGGTCTAATCTCAGTAGTTTTTCTTCCATCCAAGCGTAAACCTTCACTTAATGTTAATTCACGTACGGCATTCTTGTTAGCTTTACTAAAATATTTTCCAATTAAACCACCAAATTCTGCAATTTCTTCTTCAGTAAATGATTCAATAACTTCTTCTTTTACTTCTGCAAATGCAGCACTTCTTTCATGTTTAGAAGTACCTTGTTTAGCAATATCGTAACATTTTTGGTAAGCAGCATCATGTATTCTTGCAGCTAACTCTTCATTTTCTTCTTCAGGTTCGTATTCACGAGTTTCCTTTTTACCGAATGATTCTGCTAAAGCAACTTGAGCAGCACATTGTAGTTTAATAGCTTCATGGGCAAATTTTATAGCCTCTGCCATTTCTTCTTCACTGCATTCATCCATTTCTCCTTCAACCATCATTACAGAGTCGGCTGAAGCACCTACCATCATATCAATATCAGCTTCTTCCAAGATTGCTCTACTTGGATTTAGAACAAATTCACCATTAACTCTGGCAACACGTACTTCTGAAATTGGAGTTTCAAAAGGAAGGTCACTTAATTGAATGGCGGCTGAAGCAGCTAAACCAGCTAAAGCGTCTGGCATTACGTCTTCATCCGCAGACATTAACTGAATCATTACTTGAGTTTCAGCATGGTAATCTTTTGGGAATAATGGACGTAAAACTCTATCCACTAAACGCATTGTTAATACTTCAGCATCTGTTGGTCTTGCTTCTCTTTTAAAGAAACCACCTGGGTAACGACCAGCAGCAGCAAATTTTTCTCTATAGTCTACTGTTAAAGGTAAAAAGTCAACATCACTTTGTTTGTAGTTAGAAACTACTGTACATAATAACATTGCTTTGCCCATTTGAACAACAACTGAACCATGTGCTTGTTTTGCTAATTTTCCTGTTTCTAAAGAAATGGTTCTTCCATCTCCTAATTCAATAATTTGTGTATGTACCTTAGGTATCATAAATAATTTTTTAATTAATTAAACAATTGGTTGTTGTGTTGTGTTTTCCAATGAAAAGTTTAATTTATGCTTTCTTTTTAAAATAAATTAAAAAAAAAGAGGCAAAAAAATGCCTCTTTTTTTCTGAAATTATTTTCTTAACCCTAATTCTTTAATTATTGCACGGTATCTTAAAATATCGTTTTTAATTAAATAATCAAGTAAATTTCTTCTTTTACCTACTAGTTTCACTAATGAACGTTCTGTATTAAAATCTTTACGATTGTTTTTTAAGTGTTCAGTTAAGTGGTTAATACGGTAAGTAAATAATGCAATTTGTCCTTCAGCAGAACCAGTGTTTGTAGCAGATTCACCGTGTTTTGCGAAGATCTCTGCTTTTTTTTCTTTTGTTAAATACATGCTAACATTAATTTAATTTAATAATTTTTATGTAACGTAGCTACACAGGTAGCTAACAGTCGGCAAATATACCATTATTATTTTGATTAACAATTAATTAATAATGTGTAAATTATTTTTAAGGAGGAATTAAACTTTTTGAAATTAATTTGGTCTAAGAAAGAAATAACTCTCAAATTTTTATAAATTTTAAAATCTTTAGTATAATGATTATTAGTAAATTAAAATTAGCCTTAACGGGTATTGTTGTAGTATTTATTTTTTCAAGTTGTGAAAATATTTCAGAATTAGAAGTAACAGAACCAATTTCAGCAGAAGAAACTATTGCTTTGTTGGAAGTTGATGATATAGGCGATGAAGTGAATAATATTATTGATGATTATTTGTATGTAGATATCAATACAGGAGCAAAAGGAGTTGCTGAAAAAAGTCATACAAATTTAGATTGTTTAATTAAAACAGTTGTTTGGAACGGGAATAGTAAAACGGTAACCTTAGATTTTGGTGAGTTTTGTGAATTGCCTAATGGACATGTCTTAAGTGGAAAAGTTATAATTAGTTATGTGTTTGATAGTGAAGCTAAAACTATCACGGTAACTCAACTGTTTGATGGATTTACATTTAACGGTAATACTGTTGAAGGCGGAAGTACTATTATCAGATTTAAAGAGGGTGAAAATGGCAATCCTCAGTCAATTAGAACTTTTGATGTTACTGTAACTTGGCCTGATGGAGAGTTTATTCATAGAGCAGGAACTAAAAAAAGAGATTGGATTGAAGGTTTTGGTACGGGAACTTGGGGAGATAACGTGTTTTTAATTAGTGGAAGTTGGACCTCAACTTTTAAAAATGGGACTGTTTTTACTAAATTAATTTCTGAAGAAAAACCTTTAAGAAGAGAAATGGCTTGTAGGTTTATAGTAAGTGGTATAATGGAAATTACAAAAGGAAACCAATCAGGAATGTTGGACTTTGGTGATGGATCTTGTGATAATAAAGCGTGGTTTACTAAAAGTAATGATCCTGATAATCCAGTAGAGATTATTTTAAAAAAGAGAAAACATTAAATTGAATTAATAAATAAAAAAAAGCGAGCTTAAGCTCGCTTTTTTTTATTTCCGTATAGGTAAATTTTGAATTAAATCTATATACAAATTAATTTGTTCTTTTAAATTTTTGCGTTCAATAATTTTGTCTAAAAAACCATGTTCTAAAACAAATTCTGAACGTTGAAACCCAGGAGGCAGCTCTTTCCCTGTAGTATCCTTTACTACTCTTGGTCCGGCAAATGCAACCAATGCATTTGGTTCGGCAAAATTAACATCGCCTAACATTGCATATGAAGCTGTTGTTCCACCGGTAGTTGGGTCAGTACATAATGAAATATAAGGTATATTTTTCTCAGCAAGTTGTGCTAACTTAGCAGAAGTTTTTACCAATTGCATTAATGAGTATGATGCTTCCATCATTCTTGCTCCACCTGATTTGGAAATCATTAAAAATGGAAGTTTATGTTTAATGGAATAGTTAATAGCTCTCGCAATTTTTTCACCAACAACACTTCCCATAGAACCACCAATAAAAGAAAAATCCATAGCAGCAATCACTATATCTTTTCCTAAAGATTTACCAACAGCAGTTCTAACTGCATCTTTTAGTTTGGTTTTTTCGTAAGCCTGTTTTAATCTATCAGTATATTTTTTACTATCCTTAAATTTTAAAGGATCTTTTGATACCATGTCTCTATCTAATTCTTCAAACTCGTTATTATCGAAAAGAATTTCAAAATACTCGGTACTTCCTATTCTAACATGATAGCCATCTTCGGGGCTCACATAATAGTTTTCCTTTAATTCATCAGTGTCTACAACTTTTCCACTAGGTGTTTTATACCATAACCCTTTTGGAACGTCTTTTTTTTCTTCTGTAGGAGTTTGAATTCCTTTGTCTTTTCTTTTAAACCAAGATGACATAACTATTTTATTTTAGTTGAAAATTGAGGTGCAAATTACTAAAAAAAAATAAAGAGAGCATATAAAAAATACACTCTCTTTAGTAATTTATAATATAGCTGCTATATTTACAGTGTATTTACACAATTTAAATCAGCAAAAGCCTGTTTTAACCTTGTTACAAAAGTTTTTTCACCTTCACGTAACCAAACTCTAGGATCGTAGTATTTTTTGTTAGGCTTATCAGCTCCATCAGGGTTTCCAATTTGAGATGATAAATACTCAACTTTTGAATTCATATAATCTCTAATCCCTTCGTTAAAAGCAAACTGTAAATCAGTGTCAATATTCATTTTAATAACACCATATCCAATTGCTTCTCTAATTTCTTCTAAGGTAGATCCAGAACCACCGTGGAATACAAAATCAACAGGGTTTGTCTCTGTTCCATGCTTTTCTTCGATATATTTTTGAGAATTATCTAAGATTTTTGGAGTTAATTTAACGTTACCTGGTTTGTAAACACCATGAACGTTTCCAAATGAAGCTGCAATTGTAAAGTTATCACTTACTGACTTTAATTGTTCGTAAGCATAAGCAACTTCTTCAGGTTGAGTGTATAATTTTGAAACATCTACATCAGTATTATCAACACCATCTTCTTCACCACCTGTGATTCCTAATTCTATTTCTAGAGTCATTCCCATTTTGCTCATACGAGCTAAATACTTTTTGCAGATTTCCATGTTTTCTTCTAAAGACTCTTCTGATAAATCAATCATATGAGAGCTGTATAATGGCTTACCTGTTTCTTTGTAAAATTGCTCACCTGCGTCTAATAAACCATCAATCCAAGGCAAAAGTTTTTTTGCACAGTGGTCTGTATGTAAAATTACTGGAACACCATAAGCATCTGCTAAAGTGTGAACATGTTTTGCGCCTGCAATTCCACCAGCAATGGCAGCTTTTTGACCTTCATTAGATAATCCTTTACCTGCATTAAATTGAGCTCCACCATTTGAAAATTGTATAATTACTGGTGAATTTAATTCTTTCGCTGTTTCTAAAACTGCATTAATGGTGTTTGAACCTATAACGTTAACAGCTGGTAATGCGAATTTTTTAGATTTTGCATAACTGAAAATCTCTTGTACCTCTTTGCCTGTTGCAACTCCTGGTTTAATTGAATGACTCATAATATTTTATGTAAAATTGTGTTTATGTTTTCAGAACAAAATTAAGTAAATATTTAATCTTTTACGAATATTAAATCCGAAAATAAACGAAATCGAAATAGTATGGGGTTAAAACGTTTAAAATGGATAACTAATACCAAAGTTGTATACGGTATTTTTAAAATTGTAGTTGTTAAACCATTTGTTTCCAGTGTTTAAATAAGGTTCATATGTTTTAAAGCCAAGATCTAGTCTTAAAAGAATAAAACTTAAGTCATATCGAATACCAAAACCACTTCCAATAGCGATATCTTTTAATGATTCAATTCCTGAAAATTTGGCTTCACTATCTAAAACATTTGAATTTGTGATATCCCAAATATTTCCTGCATCAACAAAAAATGCACCTTTTATACTATTTAAAATTTTAAAGCGATATTCAAAACTGGTTAAAAATTTTAAGTTACCAACATTGTATTCTAATCCTGTTTTCGTTGATCCAGGTCCTAAATCATAAATTCTCCAAGCCCGTAAATCGTTTGGACCTCCTATAAAATAACTTCGGCTAAACGGAATGGAATTAGAATTATTATATGGATAAGCAATGCCTAAAAATGTTTTAAAAGCTAAAATATTCTCACGAGAAAGTTGCCAGAATTTTTTGTATTCTAAATCGGTTTTAATGTATTGTGCTATGGGTGTATTGAACAATGTTTTAACGTTATTCTCATCGGTTTGTTGCGATATTAAAGTAGATAGATTTCCAGAAGAGACTATACGTGCTCTAAAAAATGAAAAGTCTGTGTCTTTATAATTTTCACTTTTATTTAGTGTAAATGAGTACGTTACTGAAGGTGCCAAAACATCTTCCGTAATTATATTATACCTACTTTTAATATTTTGAGCAATTTTGTACTCTTCGGGGTTATTTGCATTAAAATATGCGTCAATGTTGGTATTTATAAAACTTATAGCATTGCTTTTATTGAGTGTTTCGTTTGGGAAAAACTCCTGTTGTATTTCTTCCAAATTTTTAAATTCAGAACTGTAAATATTAAAATATGAACCGGTATTTAGATTTTTAATATACTGCGCATTTAGCAGTTGTAAGCTGTGTGATTTAGTTTTAGAGGATTCCCAAATATAATCAACAATACCTGTAAAACGCTGTTTGTCCAATCCAATATTTTTTTGCAAACTGGTACCCAAAGTAAATATGGTTTTTGGAGCCATTTTTTTTGGAATAAATTTATAAGGTAAAAATGGTGAAAAAAAGCGTGGAAGTTCTAAAGAAACATCTGCTCCTAATTCCCAGGCATTTAATAAACTATTGTTTTCTGCAGCGTCTTTAGAATCTAAAAACGACCCCTGAACTGAAAAACGTAAAATTTCGGCACCTTTAAAAATGTTTCTATTTGTAAAAGATAATTTTCCAGAAACACCTAACTGCCGTATGTTTGAATGTGTTAATTCGGTGCTAACACCTGTAGAGTATTTATCTCGAGGTGATAAAAATATAGAAGCTTCAAGCATATCGTTTTCCAATTCAGTATATTTTATGTCAACTGAACGAAAGTTGTTTAAACCTCTTAAATGTTGACGTGTCAACTCTCTGGTTTCATCTTTATAAATACTGTTTTGTTCAATAAATACCGAATTCAATAATAATTTTGGATTGTATTTGAGTTTATCTCGTCCTAAAAATAAATAACCATTATAGTTAACCGAATCTTTTATGGGTTCATCTTTAGTGTTGTATGTAAAATCGGTATAAATTTTAATATTTTTAATTTTTTGAACTTTGTAAGGAACATTCGCAATACTGTCGCTAATTAATAAGATAATATTTGAAGTGTTAGTTTTATGAATTGTATCTACATCAAAACCAATGGCATTTTTATTGAATCTATAAACGCCTTTGTTTCTAAAAAGTTCAGTTATTCGATTTTGTTCATTTATAAAAGAAGATAGTTTAAATGGTTCATTCTTTTTTATAAATGTACTTTTTTGGTGAATATTATAAATAGAATCTAAAACTTTAGATTCAACAATTGTTGAAATACTGTCAATTTTAAACACTTTACCAGTTTCTACATAATAATTTACAGCAATTTTTTTGGAAGAAATAGTATCCTTTTTTGTAGTTAAATTTACTTTAAAAAAACCTTCGTTATAATAGTGTTGTTTTAAATTATTAATGGTTTGAAGTGTTTTTTTAGCATCTAACAATACAGGAGGTTCTCCATTTTTTAACCACCATTTATTCAATTTGTATTTGAATTTACTTCTAGGATTTTTCTTTTTTGAAGGTTTTGCTGTTTCATCATCTAAATCAATATGCTCCTGCTCCCATTGTTCATATTTTTCAACATAACTTTTGTTTCCAACATTGTAAAAGTGAAGAGGAATAGGGAAAATACCTAAAACTATTTGATTAGGACGCTGAACGATATAATCGTTAATTTCGTTACTTACATTTTTTTTGTTATTAACGTAAATGGTATTTTTTGTAAGTAAATATTCATTCTCAGGAACGTATTTAACAGCATTGCATGAAGATAAGAAACCTGTTATTCCAATAATAGTTACTAATATTTTTAATTGGTTTTTCAATAAACAGCTTTTAAAATTCTTGAATAAAAAAAGCAGATACCATAGAAGATTTGCTACTTTTACACAAAGTTTACATTAATTTAATTTAATGATTACAATTTACAATTAATTGCATCAAATGTAAAACTTTTCAAAGTATAATCAAATTACATTTTTTAGAAAAAAAATCAATGAGTTTAAGTAAGAGTCAATTAAAATTAATAACGAGTTTACAACAAAAAAAGTACCGAAATAAGCACAATTTGTTTATTGCTGAAGGAACAAAAGTTGTGAATGAGTTTTTAAACTCTAATTTTAAACTTTCTCAATTATTTTGTGTAAATGATTCATTATATGGCTCTTATTCTAATGTTTCACTTATTACAACCAACGATTTGAAAAAAATCAGCAATTTAAAAACGCCAAACAATGTATTGGCTTTGTTTGAAATACCTGAAGAACAATTACTAAAAGAAGAAGGCTTGATTGTTGTTTTAGATGAAATTAATGATCCTGGAAATTTAGGAACAATTATTAGGTTGTGTGATTGGTTTGGAGTAAACCGTTTAATTTGCTCAAAAAACACGGTAGATTGTTACAATAGTAAAGTAGTTCAGGCTACTATGGGTTCTTTGAATAGGGTTGCTGTGAATTACACAGATATATTTTATTTTCTTAAAAAATCAAATTTACCAAAATTTGCTGCTGATATGAAAGGAGAAAATGTTTACAAAACTAATTTGCCCGCGAATGCGATTTTAGTTATGGGTAATGAAGCAAATGGTATACGTAAAGAAACTTTTGATTTAATAACTTCAACAATTTCAATTCCTAGATTTGGAGAACAACAAGAAACAGAAAGTCTAAATGTTGCCACAGCAACAGCAATTTTATTAAGTGAGTTTAGAAGAGCTTTTTAATGAAATGCTAATTTTAGAAAAATACCTCGAGTTCCAAAATAATCAACACTTCCTGTCCAAGGGCTATTAGAATTATTATCATCAATAAGTTCGTTGTTAATAGCAAACACACCTCGAATGGAGGGTGAAAAAATAAAATAAGGTAAATAAATATCAATTCCAGCGCCCATTTCATAAGTGAAATTATTCTTTTTCATTCTAAATTCACCATTAAAATTATCGTCAATATTGTCTTGGTTGCTTGAAAAATTATAATCATATGAAATCCCTCCAATTATATATGGTCTTATATTATAATACCTGTTAGTGCTAAGCTTCACTAATAATGGAATTCTTAAATAAGTTGCATTTACATTTCTAATGCTATCTTTTTTGCCGCCAGGAATATGAGTAAAAGCCAATTCTTTAGTGTTGCTTGATAACCCGGGTTCTATTCGTAAATTTATGTTATTGTGTATCCGTAAATCACCAATCAAACCTACATTAAAACCAATGCTAGGTGTAACATCAATAAATTTATTAGCTTCAGTATAATTTATTTTGAAATCTTTTTTATTAATGCCAAGATAATAACCCCAAAAGACAGCTTGCTTATCCCAGTTTTGCTTGTAAATAACTTTATCTCTTTTTTGTGCAAAAATAGCACCTGAGAAGAATAACAAGATAATTAAGAATATGGCAATATTTTTCATTGACTTATTTTTTAGCAATATAAATGGTAGCAACTCCAAACGTTTGAGGTTTGTTAATTACATTTATAAACCCAATTTTTTGCAAAATATTGTTGAAAGCTTTGCCATAAGGAAATACAGCAGCTGAATCTGATAAATATTGATAGGCTACTTTATCTTTTGAAAATAGTTTACCTATTGCAGGCATTATATATTTTGTATAAATGGTATACCCTTGCTTAAAAGGTGTTTTTGTAGGAACTGAAGTTTCTAATACTACAAATGTTCCAGTTGGTTTTAAAACCCGATAAATTTCAGTCAATCCTTTTTCTAAATTTTCAAAATTTCTAACTCCAAAAGCTACGGTAATTGCATCGAATGAATTGTCTTCAAAAGGAATATTTTCTGAATCACCTAAAACCATTTCAATTTGGTTAAGATGAAGTTTTTCAACTTTTTCTCTCCCAACGTTAAGCATTCCTTCCGAAATGTCTAATCCAACAATTTTGGATGCGTTGGTTTTGGTTAAATTAATAGCTAAATCGCCAGTTCCGGTTGCTATATCTAAAATTGTTCCAGGGTTTGTTTTAGCAACAATATTAACAACTTTCTTACGCCATTTTACGTCAATTCCAAAGGAAATCACACGATTTAAACCATCATATTCTTTTGAAATCGTGTCAAACATTTTGGTGACTTGCTCTTTTTTACCTAAATCGGAATTTTTGTAGGGTTTTACTTTTTCTGCCATAAAAAATTAGTGGTTTAAAGCTACTACTTGTTCAATTTTCCCTGGAATTAACTCTTTTAACATGTTTTCAATTCCATTTTTCAAGGTGATAGTTGATGACGGACAACCACTACAAGCTCCTTGTAAAATTACATTAACTATTTGTGTATTTTCATCGTATGAATCGAACATGATATTTCCTCCATCAGCAGCTACAGCCGGACGAATATATTCGTCTAATATACTAATGATTTGTTTTGAAACATTGTCTAAATCCTCAATATTTAAATTGGTTAGTTCTTTTTGAGATTCTGAAATTTCAATATCTTCAACAAGGTTATTTCCAGCTGCTATAAATTCTCTTACAAAACTTCTAATATCATTAGTAACGTCATTCCATTCTACTATATTAAATTTGGTAATTGAAACATAATTTTCAGAAAGAAAAACCTCTTTTACAAAAGGAAAATTGAACAAATTACTTGCTAGAGGTGAATTTTTGGCTTCTTCAATATTTTTAAATTCAAAATCAGTTTTAAATAATACTTTATTTGAAACAAATTTCAAAACCTCGGGATTTGGTGTTACTTCAGCATAAACTTCAATAGGTGTTCTTTTTTTGTTTTCATTACTGATTACCAACACACCGTCGTTATTTATACAATTTTCAATTTGTTCTTTAACTTCATTTTCAACATCGTTCCATTTAACAATGTCAAAGCGCTCTAAAGCAATAAAATTTGCTGAAATAAATACTCTTTTAACAAATGGTAAATGAAATAATTGTTGTGCTAAAGGAGAATTTTTTGCTTCGTCTATGTTGTTGTATTGATAGCTTCCCTCGACCAGCATGTTGGTTGTAGTGAATTTAATAATACTATCATTGGCTGTTTGTTCAATTTGAAAAGAAATATTACCCATTTTTAATTTTTTGTCTATATAAAGGTTTTATAAACCTTGCTTAAGTTTTAGTGTTCTTCTTAAAGAATTTGTGCAAAAATACAAAACTTAAGTGTAATTATTTAAAAAATAAAATCGCCTCAATTTTGAGGCGATTTAAGTATTAAAAGATTATTTATTAAAGGCTTAAAACAAATGTTGCTGTTATTTTTGAAGTGTCAAAATTAAGGTCAGATGAATTTAAATTGTATTCAGGATAAAAATTATAGGAAGCTGTATTATTATTCTTTTGATAACTAATATCAAACTTTATATTTCTATGCTTCACCCCAGCACCTAAAGAAAAACCTTCCAAATTATCGGAATCAATAGCATTGGAATATGGGTTTTTCTCAAAATGATAACCGCCACGAAGTGAAAAATTATCAAAACGCCATTCTGTTCCAATTTTAAATTCTCCAGTACTTTTAAGAGTTTCTTTGAAACCCATATTTTCTTCTGTAAAATTTTCATTGTTAAATGAAGTGTTACTTATTTTTATATTGCTGTAATTTTTATGGGTATAATCTATACTAATTAAACCTATTTTATCAAAAATATAGGCAAAGCTTCCAGTTAATTTACTAGGTGTTTTAAGCCTGTAGTCAAAGAAATTAACTCCAGAATAAGTGTCTTCTGAATTAAATTCATTGGTTATGTTCAAATCATTTTCATAAATATCAACATCATATTTTATCGATTCTTCTGATAGGTTATACCAAACAGGCGATTGATAGGCTAATCCTAAACGTAAATTATTACTTAATTTAGAAATTAAACCTAAACTTATTGAAATACCTTCGCCATAGGTTAGTAAATCTTGAAACTGAGAAATATCAAAAGTATTTGAAGTATCATCACTATTATACTCTTCCAGCAATGCATTTTGATAATATTCAACATCATAAGTGTTTATGGATGCCCCTAAAAATAAATTATTACTATTTTGTGTTGCAAAAGTAAATGAGTATTTATTATTTTTTCCTTTAGTGAAAGATTCAAAATATTGACCATCAGTTATATTATAAGTTACATCTGGGTCGTAAATATCTGTTAATGGAGCTGCTCCACTATTTCCTTTTGCTAACCAAAAATTTTCAAAATCGTTTATCACGCTATAATTAAAGCCAAAAGCAATTTTTCCCCAATTAGAATTTTTTCCTCCTTCAAAAACAAACACACCACCTGCTTGAGATAAATTGGCATAATCATTATCGGTTATTTCATTATTTCCATAAAAGGCTGATATAATTTTAGAATTTCGTATCGAAAGTGAGGTTGAAAATTCACTATTTGTAAATACAGCAGCTCCTGCGGGATTTATTTCAATTGCCGATAAATCACCTCCTAAGGCTCCAAATGCTCCACTCATTGAGTTAAAACGTGCTGTTCCATTTATGTTTTCTTTTGAAAAAAGCAATCCTATATCATTATAACTAAAAGTTTGTGCATTCAAGTTGTATGCAAAGCAAAGTATTGCAACTAAAATTATTTTTCTCATTTTATTTATAATTAATTTAATGTGTTGGATGTTTTTTATCTTCTTGAACTGCCTCTTGAAGAAGAAGATCTTGAAGAAGAACCACTACTCCTGCTAAAACTTCTAGAACTACTGTTATTTGAAGAAGAAGGTCTTGAATATGAGCTACTGCTTCTATTATAACTTTCAGAGCTTTGTTTAGGAGAACTGTTGTTATAATTGTTAGAACTACTACTACGAGTTGTCGATGGAATTCTTTTTGTTGAGGTGTTTGAATTATATTTTCGTGTATTTGTTCTTTTTATTTTATAGTTTTTAGAGGTGCTTCGTACATTACTAGTTTTTGAGGGTTTTGTATAAGTCTTTTTTCGCTTTACACTTGAAGATGATTTCACATCACTATTTATTTTTCTTTGAATTGTTCTCGTTGATATCGCAGATCTTTTAGTAGATGAAGTTATAGTTCTATTTGAAGCATTGCTTCTTCGTGAACTTGTAGTACTATATCTCCTTCTTGTATTAGTGTTGTAATTTGATCTTTTACCGTAACTATCATAGTTTTTGTAATTTCCGTAAGGACTGTAATAATGGTAGTGAGAATAGCGATATGGATTATAGTAACCATAATAACCATAGCTGTAATAGCGATAAGGGTTGTAATATCTGTAGCTCCATGGATTATAATAGTAATTTGTATAATATGGGTAATAATTATGATATGGATGGTAGAATGGATTATGCCAGTAATAACCATAACCATAATTGTAACCAGAATTGTAGCCAGAATTTATATTGATAGTAATATTTTCACTATATTCCCAAGGACCATATTCTTCATCGTCATAAATGGTATCAAACTCTTCCTCATAATAATATTCATCAATATCTGTTATAATATCTTCCTCACTTATTTGCTTAATATCATCTAATTTTTTTGAAAAATAATTTTTATCAAATGTTTGTTGATCAGTAACAATAACATCATCATAAGCAATAGTATAATCATTGGAAGTATAAATTCCATCATTATCTGAATTGTAGGTGCTTTGGTAAGAACCACACGAATAAAAACTCACTAAAACTAATAATAAAGAGCTTATTCGAGTTAATTTGGATTTAAATAAAGTCAAAACTTCCATAATCAATTGTAAATTTTATTGTTGAACTATTCAAAAAGTACTAGTTTTGTCGAAATTAGTATTTTTTACTAAAAATAGGTGCAATATTTGTGCCAAACTTTTGATTATGAGCAAGAAATTAACAAAGAGAGAAGTAGATTACTCTAAATGGTATAACGAATTAGTTGTAAAAGCTGATTTAGCTGAAAACTCAGGTGTTAGAGGCTGTATGGTAATAAAGCCATATGGTTTTGCAATTTGGGAAAAAATGCAAGCTGAATTGGATAGAATGTTTAAAGAAACGGATCATGAAAACGCCTATTTTCCATTATTTATTCCAAAATCATATTTAAGTAAAGAAGCTGCTCATATTGAGGGTTTTGCCAAGGAATGTGCAGTTGTTACACATTACAGGTTGAAAAATGCAGAGGATGGTAGTGGGGTGGTAGTTGATCCTGAGGCAAAATTAGAAGAAGAATTAATTGTTCGTCCAACTTCGGAGACTATTATTTGGGATACCTACCGAAAATGGATTGAATCATATAGAGACTTACCATTATTAATAAATCAATGGGCAAATGTAGTGCGATGGGAAATGAGAACACGCTTGTTTTTGCGAACAGCTGAGTTTTTATGGCAAGAAGGGCATACGGCACATGCTACCAAAAAAGAAGCTGTTGAAGAAGCAGAATTGATTTTAGATATTTATGGTGAATTTGCCGAAAAATATATGGCTATGCCTGTTATTAAAGGTTTGAAAACGGCTTCAGAGCGTTTTGCGGGTGCAGTTGAAACCTATTGTATTGAAGGTTTAATGCAAGATGGAAAAGCATTGCAAGCTGGAACTTCTCATTTCTTAGGTCAAAATTTCGCAAAAGCCTTTGACGTTCAGTTTACTTCAAAAGAAGGGAAAAGAGAATATGTTTGGGCAACGTCTTGGGGTGTTTCAACTCGTTTAATGGGTGGGTTAATTATGACTCATTCAGATGATTTAGGTTTAGTATTACCTCCAAATTTAGCTCCAATCCAAGTAGTAATTATTCCAATTCACAGAAATGATGAGCAGTTAGATGCAATTTCTGAAAAGGTGAATGAAATAATAAAAGATTTACGTGATAAAGGAGTTTCTGTAAAGTTTGATAAACGAACAACTCACAAACCCGGTTGGAAATTTGCTGAGTATGAATTAAAAGGTGTGCCGTTACGAATTGCAATGGGTCCGAGAGATTTAGAAAATGGAACCTTAGAAATTGCGAGAAGAGATACATTGGAAAAGCAAAGTATTTTGCAAGATAATGTTGTTGAGTTTGTTGAAAAAACACTGAAAGAAATTCAAGAAAACTTGTTTAAAAAAGCACTGGATTATCGAAATTCTCATATTGTAGAAGTAAATAGTTTTGAAGAGTTTAAAGAAGTTTTAAAAATAAATGGAGGTTTTGTTTCAGCCCATTGGGATGGTACCGCCGAAACAGAGGATAGGATAAAAGAATTGACCAAAGCCACCATACGTTGTATCCCTCTGAATAACACCCAAGAAGAAGGAAAGTGTATATTAACTGGCAAAAAATCAACTCAAAGAGTGTTGTTTGCAAAAGCATATTAATTTTTTTTAAAAAAACATTGTTTGATTAAAAAAAGTGTGTATTTTTGCAACCGCAATTTAAAAGAAATTAGATTGTAAAAAACAATGGTCCGTTCGTCTAGGGGTTAGGACGCCAGGTTTTCATCCTGGTAACAGGGGTTCGATTCCCCTACGGACTACAAAAGTTCACGTAACTTTAATTAAGAGTTACTAAAATATAATAAAAACAATGGTCCGTTCGTCTAGGGGTTAGGACGCCAGGTTTTCATCCTGGTAACAGGGGTTCGATTCCCCTACGGACTACAATTTAAACAAAGTTAAGATGGCAAATCATAAGTCGGCATTAAAGAGAATTAGAAGTAATAGAGTTAAGCAAATTAGAAATAAATATCAGCATAAAACTACAAGAAATGCTGTTAGAGATTTACGTGCTACAACTGATAAGAAAGAGGCAGAAGTATTATTTCCAAAAGTGGTTGCAATGCTTGATAAATTAGCTAAGAAAAATATTATCCACAAAAATAAAGCTGGAAATATGAAATCTAAATTAGCTAAGTACGTAGCAGCTCTATAGACTAAACTTTATAAAATATTTATAAAGCATCCTTAATAATTTAGGGGTGCTTTTTTTGTTATATATAGGGAGTTATGTATTTGAAATCAAACGGTTGCTTTAGATTACAATAACATATTGTGTTATAAATACTGGAAAAATTAAAATAAATTAGTAAAAATTTTAATTACCATTCATAAGTTCTATTAGCATCTAATCTAATAAAAACAAAAAGGAGTAAAGTAAAGCCCCATAGTGCAGAACCTCCGTAGCTGAAAAATGGTAAAGGAATTCCAATAGTTGGTAGCAAGCCAATAACCATACCAATATTTATGGTAAAATGAAAAAAGAAAATGGCTGCAATACTATAACCATAAACCCGGCTAAATTTTGATTTTTGTCTTTCTGAAATGTAAATTATTCTCAATAAAAATAACATAAAAATAACAACTACTAAGCTACTACCTATAAATCCCCATTGTTCCCCTATTGTTGTAAAAATATAATCGGTTTGTTGTTCTGGAACAAAGTTGCCTTGTGTGCGCTCACCTTGTAAAAACCCTTTCCCTGAAAATCCTCCAGAAGCAATGGTTGTTACAGATTGATTTGTATTGTAACCAATACTTTTAATATCATCTGTTTTTCCTAATAAAATATTAAACCTATCTCTATGGCGTTGCTCAAAAACATGATTAAAAATAACATCAACACTAAAAACAAAAAAAGCTGAAATCAAATACAAACCTATTAATTTAAGCCATCCACGTTTAAGTGCTTTTTTTCTATAATAACTAAAATACGTGAGTATAATTAAAAATAAAATTCCAGTGCTTAAAAGTATCGTCACGTACCCAAAATAAAGAGTAACAATAAAAAGTAGTAATGAAAGAAATCCGATTGTTATATAGTAGGTCGGTAAACCTTCTCGGTATAACACAAAAATAAAAGCGCCATACACCAATGCTGAACCTGGGTCAGGTTGTAATGTTATGAAAATGACTGGAATAATTATAATGAAAAATGCCTGAATCTGAGTATTTATTTTTTTTAGATTAAACTGCTTATCACTTACCAGTTTAGCCATTGCTAAGGCAGTAGCAGCTTTCGCGAATTCAGAAGGTTGAAGACTAAAGATACCTAGATTATACCAAGAAGTAGCTCCGTTTATGTTTTTCCCGAAAAGGAATAAACCCATTAATGAAGCTACGGAAACAATGTATATTATAGAACTAAATTTTTCATAAAATTTAGCATCAAACATTAAAACAATTAGAATCAAAGGAATGCTCAATCCAATCCAAATAAGTTGTTTACCGTATTCAGTAGAGAAATTTATTAAATCTATTTGTGTATCGTTTAAAGTTGCTGCATAAATGTTTAGCCACCCTATAAATGCAAGGATAAAATAAAAGCCAACTAAAATCCAGTCTACTCCTAAAAAAATATTATTTCTTCTGCTTCTCAATTTTTAAGATTTGTTGTTGTAATTGCTTGTTGTATTCCTCTTGTATGCTACCATTAAGCATACGTTGTTCTTCCCAAGTTTTGGTAATTTTTCCAGTTAAATATTTTTCAATCATTAAACTTGAAATTGGACCTGCCCATCGTGAACCCCAATAACCATTTTCAACAAAAACTGCTATGGCAATTTTAGGATTGTCTTTAGGGGCAAATGCAATAAAAATAGAATGGTCTTGTCCATGAGGGTTTTCGGCAGTTCCTGTTTTACCACAAATTTCAATTCCTTTCACTTTTGACCATGTTGCCGTACCCTTTGGATGATCTAAAACATTGAACAAACCTTCAATTACTGGTTCAAAATGTTTTTTATCGATAGTAGTAGTTTTAGGAGTTGTAAAGTTTTTGTCAATTTCTTTTCCTTTGATGTTTTTTATAATATGAGGGGTGTAATAAAATCCTCGGTTTGCCACTGCAGCAGTCATATTGGCTAATTGAATAGGTGTAGTTAGTACTTCGCCTTGTCCAATGGCATTTGATATGGTATAAGTAGATTTCCAAGTTACATTTGGATACCATTTATTATACAAATCACCGGTAGGAATTAATCCTTTTCTACCAACAGACAAGTCGTTATTTAAGTAATTTCCTAATCCAAAACTTTTCACATGCTTGCTCCATACATTCACTCCTTCAGCCGATGTAGGATATTTCTCAATAACTTTTCTGTATGCATTGCAAAAATAACTATTACAAGAGCGGTAAATAGCATTGTTTAATTGGACAGGGCTTCCAAAAGTACCGCAATGGCAGCCCATAGTTCTATTTCCATATTTGTATTGATTGTTTAAGCATCTAATAGTGGTTGTTGGTGTAATTACGCCTTCTTGTAACGCTGTTAATGCAGTCATTACTTTAAATGGAGAGCCTGGAGGGTATTCGCCTTGTAAACCTCTATCAAGTAGTGGTCTGCTAATTGTGTCTAAATAGAGTTTGGTGAAATTTTTAGAGCGCTGTCTACCAACCATTAAATTTGGATCGTATGTAGGTGTAGAAATCAATGCTAAAATTTCTCCTGAAGAAGGTTCAATAGCAACAATTCCTCCACGTTTATTTACCATTAGGGCTTCACCATATTGTTGTAATTGCGAATCAAGGGTTATTGTAATGTCGTTTCCAGGAGTGGCAATAGTATCGTATTTTCCATCTTTATAAGGTCCTATATCTTTATTAAATCTATTACGCTGAATATATTTTACACCTTTAGTGCCTCTTAAAATATGTTCGTATGTAACTTCTATGCCAGCTGCTCCTTTGAGTTCCCCTAATTGGTAATATGAGTTTTTTTTAAGAAAATCTTCATTTACTTCACTAATATAGCCTAATACATTTGGAGCCGATTTAACAGGATATTCTCGAAGTGATCGTTTTTGAATATAAAATCCATTGTATTTATGCATTTTTTCTTGTAAATATGCGTAATCACTTTTTGATAATTGAGCTACAAATGTTGATGGAATTCTTGTAGAATAGCGACGAGCTCTTTGAAATTTTTTAATAAAATCTATTTTGGTAATTTTTAAAAGACTGCATAACTCAAGCGTGTCTAATTGTTTAACTTCTCTTGGAATTACCATAATATCATATGAAAGCTGGTTGGCAACTAAAAGTTTTCCATTTCTATCATAAATATAGCCTCGTTCAGGGTAATCATAAGTTACTTTGACTGCCGAATTATTCAATGTGGGGATTTTATAGGAATTGTCTAGAACTTGCAGGTAGAATAAACGACCAATGAAAATAATTCCAATTGATACAATTAAAATAGCTAATAACCCAGTTCGTTTCATCCAATTAATATAATACTTTGTTCAATTATTTTTTATTTGTAAATAACACAATTCCTAATATACATAAAATTATAGTGAAAATACTTGTGAAAAATGTAGTTGAAATAATGGTATAGAATTCATTAAAACTAAAGTATACTAAACTAAAAACGATGAAATGATGAATTATTGTGAGTACAAAAATTAAAATAAATGCTTTACCAAAAGAAATAGATCTTATATTAAAAAGTAAATAATCAAAGTCTGACTTTTTTAGAATTACCTTTAGTAAAGGAAGCTTAATTAAAGCTATAAATAATGTTGCTGCAGCATTAATTCCGCCTGAATCAGAGAAAATATCAACGGTTAATCCTAATAAAAAACTTAATATTAAGATGGTACTTTGATTTTTTCGAACTGGAAATAAAAATACCCACGAAATATATACAAGAGGGTTTAAATAACCAAATAAATTCACATTGTTTAAAACCAGTACTTGTAAAAGTACCAGTCCAATAAAACGAAGTGTATTTGAAAAAAATAAGTTATTCATTTATGGTGTTTCTTTCTAAATTTTTTTGCTCATTTTTGAGATAATTTTTCACTATTTGAACATACCCAAGTGCGCTCATATCATTAAATAATAAAATATTTATTTCTTGATATTTATTGTTATTAAATAAGAAATTTTTAATAGTTCCAACTTGAATCCCCTCAGGGAAAATTGCTGATTTACCCCCCGTAATAATAGTGTCACCAACTTTTATAATTGCTTGTCTTGGGATATCAATCAATTGTATGGTATTGTGATTTTTTCCATTCCATAAGATGGTGCCAAAATGATTGCTGTTTTTTAATCGAACATTTATTTTTGAATTTCTGTTTAAAATAGATAAAACAGTTGCATTATTTTTTGAAACATTTTTCACAACACCTAAAACACCTTTACTGTTTACAATTCCTAAATCTGGTTCAACACCATGATTTGTGCCTTTGTCAATGGTTAAAAAATTATCAGGCTTTGTGTAATTATTGTTGATAATTTTAGCAAATGAATATTGATATTTTTGAAAATATTTAATGGAATCAACTACCGAAAATGTTTCAAGATTAAAATCAGTTTTATGAGTATTAATAAGGTTTAGTAATTTAGTATTTTCCTCTACCAAACGTTTGTTTTCAGATTTTAAATGGAAGAATTCTTTGATAGAATTTGCCTTATTATAAATTCCTCCGGTAATAGTATTTGACGAATTTATAAATTTACTTTTATGAAAAGAATGATGCTGAATTGTAAGAAATAACGCTATAAATTCTAAAAATATAAATAGCAGAAAAAATCTAAATTTTTTAAGAAAATATAAAATCTGCTGCATATAGTAATTTAGAAAAGGTTATTACTTCATTAATACATTTTTGTATTTATCAATATCTTTTAAGGCTATTCCAGTCCCTCTAACAACAGCTCTTAAAGGGTCTTCAGCAACATAAACAGGTAAATCTGTTTTTCTTGATAAACGCTTATCTAAGCCTCTAAGCATAGAGCCTCCACCAGCCAAATAAATACCAGTATTATAAATATCAGCTGCTAATTCCGGAGGTGTTTGCGACAGTGTTTCCATAACAGCATCCTCAACACGTAAAATAGATTTATCTAATGCTTTTGCAATTTCTCGGTACGAAACCTGCGCTTGTTTAGGTTTTCCACTTAATAAATCTCTACCTTGAACCAACATGTCTTCCGGCGGATTTTCCAAATCTTCAGTTGCTGCACCAATTTGAATTTTAATTTTTTCAGCGGTACGTTCACCAATGTATAAATTATGCTGAGTTCTCATATAATATGCAATATCAGCTGTAAATACATCACCGGCAACTTTGACCGATTTATCACAAACAATTCCGCCTAAAGCAATTACTGCAATTTCGGTAGTACCACCACCTATATCAATAATCATGTTGCCTTTTGGTTGCATAATATCAATTCCAATACCAATGGCAGCGGCCATTGGTTCGTGAATTAGATAAATTTCTTTTGCATTCATATGTTCAGCAGAATCAATTACTGCACGTTTTTCAACTTCAGTAATTCCTGATGGAATACAAATAACCATTCTTAGTGATGGAGTAAAAAACTTCTTTTTTATACTAGGAATATTTTTGATAAATTCTTTTATCATTTGTTCCGAAGCTTCAAAATCAGCAATTACACCGTCTTTAAGTGGTCTAATAGTTTTTATATTCTCATGAGTTTTTCCCTGCATTAAACTAGCTTTTTTGCCAGTTGCAATTATTTTACCGGTTGATCTGTCCCTTGCTACAATTGAAGGAGCATCAACAATAACTTTACCATCATGAATTATAAGTGTATTTGCAGTACCTAAATCTATCGCAATATCTTCGGTCATAAAATCGAAAAAACCCATATTTTAATATTTTTATTTAGAATTTAACAAAGTTAGTTAAAATTAGTGTTTAAAATGGCGTATTCCTGTAAAGATCATCGACATTTTATTTTCATTACAATAATTTATAGATAATTTATCTTTTATTGAACCACCTGGTTGAATTACTGCATTTACACCAGCCTTGTTTGCAATTTCAACACAATCAGGAAATGGAAAAAAAGCATCACTGGCCATTACCGCATCATTTAAATCAAATTTAAAATGATTTGCCTTTGCAATAGCTTGTTCTAGAGCATCAACTCTACTTGTTTGTCCTGTTCCGCTTGCATATAATTGCTTGTTTTTAACTAAAACAATGGTATTTGACTTGGTGTGTTTGCAAATTTTAGAGGCAAAAAACAAATCTTCTAACTCTTTATTTGTAGGTTCAATAATAGTTGCCGTTTTTACAACGTTTGCATTATCTGTTTTGTTGTCTTTATCCTGAAAAAGCACACCATTTAAGGCAGTTCTATATTGTTTAGAAGGAAGTTTAATATCTTTTTGAATTAAAATAATTCTATTTTTCTTTCCTTTTAATACATTCAAAGCGTCATCACTATAACTTGGTGCAATAACTACTTCGCAAAATAATTTATGAATTTCTTCAGCAGTAGCTAAATCAATTTCTTTGTTTGAAATTAATACACCTCCAAAAGCAGAAGTTGGATCACCAGCCAAAGCATCTAAATATGCTTCTTTTAAGATTTCTCTTTGCGCTAAACCACAAGCATTGTTGTGTTTTAGTATGGCAAATGTTGGAGCGTCATTTTTAAATTCACTCATTAAATTAACAGCTGCATCAACATCAAGTAAATTATTATATGAAAGCTCTTTACCGTGTAATTTAGTAAACAACTCATCTAAATTTCCAAAGAAATAACCTTTTTGATGAGGATTCTCACCATAACGAAGTTCAGAAGATTCGTTAAAACTTTCTCTAAAAGCAATTTCGTTTTGGTTTAAATATTTAAAAATAGCACTGTCGTAATGGTTAGAAACTGCAAATGATTTTGCAGCAAAATTTTTACGTTGTTCTAGAGTAGTTTCTCCGTTTTGAGTACTCATAAGATCGAGAAAATTGTTGTATTGCTCCATAGATGAAACACAAATAACATCTTTAAAGTTTTTAGCAGCCGCTCTGATTAATGAAATTCCACCTATGTCAATTTTTTCAATAATATCTTGTTCTGAAGCACTACTTGCCACCGTTTTTTCAAAAGGATATAAATCTACTATAACAATATCAATTTCAGGAATTTCAAATTCACCAAGTTGCGATAAGTCACTTTCGTTTTCTCTTCGGGCTAAAATTCCACCAAATACTTTTGGGTGTAATGTTTTTACTCTTCCCCCTAAAATAGAAGGGTATGAAGTTAATTCTTCAACCGGAACTACTTCAATTCCTTGTTCTTTGATAAAACTTTCAGTTCCTCCTGTTGAATAAATGGTTACTCCCAGTTCGTTTAGTTTAGTTACTATTGGACCTAAACCATCTTTGTGGAATACCGAAATTAGTGCTGATTTTGCTTTTTTAGTTGTGTTCATGTATTGTTTTGTTACAGTTTGGCAAATCTAATAATTATCAGCTATTTAAACAATACTAAAGAAAGGTTAATTTTAGGTTTTTTTATGATAGTTATTCACCAACTTTATTTAGTTTTAAGTGAGAAAGTGAATGAAATCTTTTGGAGTGTAAATTGCTTATTGTAGTAGCTTTGATACTTCATTGCAAATAAATTCTAATAATATTTCGTCATTTTTATTGAAAGAATCTATTGTATGAGAATCAATATCAATTTGACCAACATTATTGCCATTTACAAATATTGGAATTACAATTTCGCTTTTAACTTTCCATCCACATGAAATATAATTGTTTTGTACTGAAACATCGGGCACAATAAAGTTTTTATTACTTATTGCAACTTGTCCGCAAATACCTTTACCAAAAGGGATAATAGTATGTTCGGTTGATTCGCCTGAAAATTCACCAAGTTTTAATTCGTTTTTATTTCCATTTTTAAAATAGAAACCAACCCAATCGTAATAATCAATTTTATTTTTTAGGTAATTGCAAATTGATTGAAGTTTTTTGTTAGTTGAATTATTAGACTCAATAATTGTTTTTATCGATTTTTTTAATTCCGAAAGGTTCATTTTAATTTGTGATTTTATACAAAATTAAAATTCTTTTTTGTGAGGCATAATAAATCACTTGTTTTATTACCAGTATTTTATTAGCAAAAACTTCAAATAAGTGATAAAAAAACAGAAAACACATAATTTTTTATTATTTTAGGGAAAAATTTTATTAAAATTAAAACACCAATTATTTATTATGAAAAAATCAATATTAGTTTTTGCAGCAGTATTTTCATTTGCAGTACTTTTTACTTCTTGTAAGGAAGTTAAGAAAGAGGAAGTTAAAACTGAAATGCAGGAAAATCATGAGGGTCACGACCATGATGCTGATAAAGAAATGGCTTCAAAAGATGCTTATCAATGTCCAATGGATTGTGAAAAAGGAAAAACTTATGACGAAAAAGGTTCTTGTCCTGTTTGTAAAATGGATTTAAAAGCGCAAGATGAACATCCAGTTGGTTGTAAGTGTAAAGAAGGTGGTGAGTGTAAATGTGCTGAAGGAAAATGTACCTGTAAAAAGGAAGTGGCTAAAGTAAAGATGGAATGTACACATTGTGAGCCGGGAACATGTGAGTGTAAGGCTTAATAATAAAGTAAAAAAACACGCCATTTGGCGTGTTTTTTTTTACTTAAATTTAAATAATTTTTGTAAAAGGAGTTATGAAGGAGGTTCAATATAAAGACAGATATTGTAATTGGTATTATCACAAATACATTTGTTGGAGGTAAATTAATTGAAAAAATGTACTTTGTAAAGGCTTTAAATTTAATTAATCCGAGAACTATCCGTTCATTACGGAAAATTTTGATAGATAAATTAGAATTTAAATGTTAAAATAATCCGTTAATTTGTGCATCTATTTTTGCAATAATACTTCCTAGATCTTCTTGATTGTCAACAAAATTTATGTTGTCTACATCAATAATTAATAATTTTCCTTTGGTGTATTTTGTAATCCAGGCTTCGTATCGTTCATTCAATCTACTTAAATAGTCAATACTAATAGAATTTTCATAATCACGACCACGCTTGTGAATTTGATCAACTAAGGTTGGTATGGAGGCTCTTAAGTAGATTAACAAATCTGGAGGAGAAACTAAACGCTCCATTAACTCAAATAGTGAACTGTAATTATTATAATCTCTATTTGGCATTAAGCCCATAGCGTGTAAATTGGGTGCAAATATTCTTGCATCTTCATATATGGTTCTATCCTGAATTATATTTTTACCACTTTCTCTAATTTCTAAAATTTGGCGGAATCTACTATTTAAAAAATAAACTTGTAAATTAAATGACCAGCGTTCCATTTCACTGTAAAAATCATCTAAATACGGATTTTCATCTACTGATTCAAAATGTGGCTCCCACTTATAATGTTTAGCTAAGAGTTTGGTTAAAGTAGTTTTTCCTGCTCCAATATTTCCTGCAATTGCTACGTGCATAATTAAAAATTAAATAAAAAATGAAGTGTTAAAGATACTTAATTTTTTTATTTTAGAATGGTACAATTTTAACCCTTTAAAAAATTAATTTATAGCCAAACCCTCTTACATTTAAAATTTGAATTGCAGGGTCTGGTTTTAATTTTTTTCGAAGTTTAGTTATAAAAACATCCATACTTCTTGCATTAAAAAAATCATCACTTCCCCATAATTTTTTCAATATAAAAGAGCGATTCAGAACTTGGTTTTTATGTTGAATTAAATGATAAAGCAATTGCGTTTCTCTATGTGTTAGCGTTGAAGTTGTAGTTTTAGATGTAAGTGTTTGTTTTTTAAAATTAAACTCAAATTTGCCAAGTTGAAATGCACCGTTTGTTAAGTTAAAATTATTTCTATTAAGCAAAGCATTAATTCTAACTATTAATTCTTCCATACTAAACGGTTTTTTTAGGTAATCGTTTCTACCTATATTAAAACCTTCTACTAGGTCTTCAGTTTGTGATTTTGCTGTTAAAAATATAATTGGAATAATAGAATCTTCAGTCCTTATTTCTTTTGCTAAAGTAAAGCCATCTTTTTTGGGCATCATTACATCCAAAACTAATAATTCGGGTTGTTCTTTTTGGTAAGTTTTGTAGGCTTCTTCTCCATCTGTACAAAGTAACACTTCAAAATTCCTAGTCTCTAAACTTTCCTTTACAATTTGCCCTAATGACGGTTCATCTTCAGCCAATAATATTTTTACAGATTTAGTCATTTAACAATTCAATTTTAAAAACAGTTTCATTTTTTTTATTGTAACTAATAGAAATAGTTCCATTGTGTTTTTCAATTATTTTTTTGGTGTAATACAGCCCAATTCCAAAACCTTTTATGTTGTGTGTGTTTCCTGTTGGAATTCTGTAAAACTGTTCAAACACTTTGTTTTTTTGTTTTTTTGGAATCCCGGTTCCATTATCCCAAATAAAAATTTCAACACCTTTTTCTGTTTTATTTTGCTTGGTTGAAATAGTATTTCCACCGTATTTTATAGCATTATCAATAATATTTGAAATGGCATTTTCAAAATGAAAAGCATCAGCGATTAAAGTAATATCTCCATTTTTATTATCAAAAACAAATTCTTTTTCAGGATTTACTAATCGATATTTTTCTACAATATTTTCTAATAGTTGATTAATAACTATAGGCTCTTTTGTTAATTCAATTTCTTCTTGTTTTAGTGTAGCAGTTTCCAATAATTTATCAACCATTAAATGGAGTTTTTTGGTTTGAGAAGTTGCCATTCCAACATACTTTTTAGATTTTTCTTTATCCTCCAAAACATTGAAATTCTTCATAGCTTCCAAAACTGTTGCAATAGTGGCAATAGGAGTTTTAAATTCGTGGGTTATATTGCTAATTAAATCGTTTTTAACTTCAGCTAATTGTTTCTGTTTGTTAATGGTGTGAAGTAAATAAATAATACTTGCAATTGTACTGGCTGAAAGTAAAAATGATAATAAAATACTAATTAAAGATTCTTTCAAAATATTTGCAGTAGTATTGGTAAAAAACAGTTCAAGTTTACTTCTGTAAGGTAAATAATGCGATTTAGTTTCGACAGTTAAATGGTTTTTAGGAAAATTTTCAATATTTAACGATTGTGTTTTTGTTTCAATATTGTCATAATCTACTCTTTTATGATAAGTAAAGTTAAGGGCGTATTTTACTTGAATATTTTGTCTTTCAAATTCTTTAGCAATGTGTGTATTTAATTTATTTAAATCCAATGTGTCTCTCGAAAATGAAACCACTACTTTAGATATAATGCTATCAATATTTTGAGCAAAAAATTTGGGATTTCTAAAGAAGTTGAATCCCTTGCCATCATTCATCCCAAATTTGTGATTTCCCTTATTAAATAAGAAAACCTTGGTGCTGTCTTTTTCAGTTAAATCAGATAAGGTACTATCAATTTTTTTAAACATTAATCTTCTCGATTTTGTTTTTAGTTTAATAGTATCACTCTTTTTTTTAGAATTTGTTGAGTCAATTGAGGTTAATGTAATGAAACTAGATTTTGTTAATTCAGCAAAATAATCTTCAACCGAGGTGTCTATGCTACTTCGTACTTTAGTAATTAGTTGTTCCTTATTTATTTGATATTCTCGATAATTCCAATAAACCTGTACAGCAATGGTTAATGCTATTACACTAGCAATAATATAAATAATCCATTGGTGTCGTTTGTTATTCATAACTCAAAGGTAGTAATAGAATTGTTAATGTCACAGTCAGTTAACAGATGTTAACACTGTTTAACCTTAATAAAGGTTTCTTCATATTATATTTGTTTTGAATTTTTAAAATGAATACTTATGACAACACGTGTATTAAAATTTACTTCTGCAATTTTATTGTTTTTTACAATGCAAGTTTCAGCTCAGAATTTTCAGGGAGTTGCAACCTATCAAACCAAAACAGTATTAGATATAGATTTGGCTGCATCTGGAATTCCTGCAGATAGAATTCAGCGTATAAAAGAAATGATGAAAAGCAGATTAGAAAAAACATATAAGTTAACTTTTAATAAATCTGAGTCTATTTATAAGGAAGAGGAAAAACTTGACAATGCATCTGGTGGCAGGGGAATGCGTTTTATGATGTATGGTGGCGGTGCTTCTGGAATACACTATAAAAATATTCAAGCCAAGAAAAGCGCTAAAGAAAATGAATTTAGTGGAAAAAACTTTTTGATAAAAAATGATTTAACCAATTATGAATGGAAAATGGAGCAAGAAAACAAAACCATAGGGAATTACTTGTGTTTTAAAGCTACAGCTATTGTGAAAATGCCTGCTCCAAGAGAAATGAAATTTGGAAGAGGAAGACCAAACGAAAAGAAGAGTGAAGTAAGCAGTGAAAAAGAAAAAAAAGAAGAAAGCAGCAAACCAGAATTAGTTGACACTATTGTTTCGGCCTGGTACACATTGGATATTCCTGCAGGTCACGGTCCGGGTGATTATTATGGTTTGCCAGGTTTAATTTTAGAACTTTCTTACGGAAATACAAATGTGCTATGTACTAAAATTGTATTGAACCCAAAGGAGAAAATGGAAATTAATGAGCCTAAAAAAGGAAAAGTAGTTACACAAGAAGAGTATGATAAAATTATTCAAGAAAAAATGTTAGAAATGCGCGAACGTATGCGAAATGAGCGTCAGAAAGGTGGAAACAATAGCCGTAGAATTAGAATAGGAGGATAATTTTAACAAAACTTAAAAAATATAAAATGAAAAATTATTTCATAATTCTGTCGCTATTTTTAATACCTTTTTTAGCTGCTTCACAAAATGCTAAATTAGAGGGCTTTGTGAAAGATGCTAAAGGAATTCCGTTGGAAATGGCAAACGTAATAGCCTTTAAAAAAGGAACAAAACTGTTGCAGTCATACTCAATTACAGACCACAATGGAAAGTATAAGTTAAGTTTAGAAGATGCTCAAGAATACACTTTAAAAATTAGTTATTTGGGTTTTGATACTATGAGTGTTGATTTTTTAGTCAATAATTCAGTTAAAAATTTAAAGAAAGATTTTGTTTTAAAACAATCCAGTGAAAAATTAAATGAAGTAGAAATTACTTATGAAATGCCAGTGAAAATAGTTGGTGATACCATTGTTTATAATACAGATTCCTTTACCACTGGAAAAGAAAAAAAATTAGAAGATGTATTAGAAAAACTACCAGGAATTGATATTGATGATAATGGAGAGGTGGAAGTTGAAGGTAAAAAAGTAGAGAAAGTATTGGTGGAAGGTAAAGAGTTTTTTGATGGAGATTCTAAATTGGCAACTCAAAATATTCCTGCAAGTGCCATTGATAAAGTACAGGTTTTAAGAAATTACAACGAAGTTTCTGGAATGCGCAGTGTATCTAATAATGAAGATAATATTGCTTTAAACATTAAGTTGAAAAAGGGTAAAGACCGTTTTTGGTTTGGTGAAGTTAATGCAGGAATAGGAGATAATGATAAACACATAGTTAAACCTAAATTGTTTTATTACAGTCCTGAAAAAAGTATTAATGTTCTAGCTGATGTAAATAATATTGGAGAAACGCCATTTACAATGCGTGATTATTTTAGATTTACGGGAGGTCTACGTGATGCATTGAAAGGAAGTGGAACAAGTTTTAATGTTTCATCGGGTGGATTAGGATTTACAACTGCTCAAAATAATAAGGCTCAAGAAATTGAATCAAAGTTTGGAGCTGTTAATTTTAGTGTTGCTCCAAAAAAAACCTTGGATTTAAACGGTTTTGCTATTGTAAACAATTCTGAAACCACAATGCTAACAAAAGCAAATACAGTATATAACAATACAGGTTTAGTTGAAGAAAAAGAAACTTCAGCAATACAAGGGAGTAAATTGGGAATGTTAAAATTTAGTACTACCTATCGTCCAAATAATAATATGCATTTAGATTATGATATTTTTGGAAAATTATCTGAACAAACAGAATTGAACGATGTAACTTCATTAAATAGAGGAGAGGTTGATACGTATTTAGAAGAAAAGCCAGTTTCTTTAAATCAAAATTTTAATTTGTATTATACCATTGATGCTAAAAATATTTTTGCATCTGAGTTGCAACATTTTTACCAAAAAGATATGCCTTTGTACAATTCAATTTCCACAACGCAACCTTTTGAGTTGTTGCCAACTGTTCAGGAAAATCCAACAGATTTAATCAATTTATTCCAAAATTCTAAAACTACAACGAGTAAGTTCGATGCAAAATTTGATTATTATTATTTGTTAACTCCAAAAAGCAATATCAATGTTACTCTAGGAACTACCTTTAGTAAGCAAAATTTCGAATCGGATATGGAGCAGGAATTAGTATATGGTAATACCTTAAGCTTTTCTGATACAGCTTTAAAAAATCAAGTAGATTATAATTTTTCAGATGTGTTTTTAGGTGTAAATTATAAAGTAATTTTGGGTAAATTCACATTAAATCCTGGAGTAACATTGCATCAATACGCAACAAAAGACACACAATTAGGTTCTGAAAATAAAGATAACCTAGCTAAGGTATTGCCTAAGTTGTATGCAAAATATAATTTTAATTCATCTGCAAATCTTCGTTTTAATTATGCAATTACTACACAGTTTTCTGATATTGAAACTGTAGCTGAAGGTTATGTTTTAGATAATTACAATGCCTTATCTCAAGGGAATAGAGAAATCGAAAACTCGTTGAAGCACAGGTATACACTAAACTTTTTTAGTTTTAGTATGTTTTCTTTTACTCATGTGCATGCATCACTTAATTATTCTAAAAATATAAATTCAGTTAAAAATAATACTGAATTAGATGGGGTAGATAGAATTTCATATCCGGTGAATTCAAATTTTGCTGATGAATCACTATCAGGAAGTTTTAGATATGGGAAAACATACCGCCGTTTAAAAACCAATTTAAGAGCCAGTATTTCTCATAATATTTATAACAATTTAGTGAATGATAAACATGTAGAATCAAAATCATTAACTCATAGTTATACGGCGAGTATTGCTACTAAATTTAAAAATGCGCCAAATTTTGAAGTTGGTTACAAAAAATCTTTTACAGATTATTCTGAAACAGGGAGTACAACCGATAAGCCTTTTGCAAATGTGGAAATAGGTTTCCTGAAAAACTTTATTTTAACAGCTGATTACAGTCATTTTAATTATGAAAATGATGAGAAAACTGTAGAAAATGCGTATTCGTTTTTAAATGCAGCATTGTATTATCAGCAAAAAGATAGCAAATGGGAATTTAAATTATCGGCAGATAATTTAACCAATAATACATCCATAAACCAAGATAGTTTAAACCAGATAGTAGACAGTAATACAACTTCGTTATACTTTATTCAGCCTAGGTTGTTTATGTTTTCAGTGAAATACAATATATAGGGCGTTACCCTATGGGTCGGGCTTTTACTACTCACTTTTTACAGTTAAAAAATAACTGTAAAAGAGTTCAGACAAATAGCGCAATCCCTAACGTAAAAACAGGTAACTTTGAAAATGTTTAAAAATAACTAAAATCAAAAATTATGGCTAAAAATGAATTTGAAAAGGCGGTAAAATTTACTTTTAATGAAAGTATCAATTATAACGAAAATGCGGTAGTAAGTAAACATGTGCTTAAAAAAGATAATGGAAATATATCACTATTTGCTTTTGATAAAGGAGAAGGGTTAAGCGAACATTCTACTCCATTTGATGCCGTTGTTTATATTGTTGATGGAAAAGCTGATATTATTATTAATGGTGTTTCAAATATTCTTGAAGCCAATGAAACAGTAGTAATGCCTGCAAATATACCGCATGCGCTAAAAGCAGTTGAAAAGTTTAAAATGGTATTGACAATGATTAAATAGCAGATAGCTTTTTCTATAGCAAAAAAAAAGGGTTGTATTAAAAAATAAACAACCCTTTTTTTTATTTGAATATGTTATTATGGTTACAAATTAAAAGCTTTTTTTACTTTGCTAACATAATCTAATTTTTCCCAAGTAAATAATTCTACTTCTTTAGTAACTTCAGTCCCATCAACATTTCTAAATGTTTTGGTAACAGTTCTATTTTCACGCCCCATATGTCCGTAAGCTGCAGTTTCCAAATACATTGGTTGTCTCAGTTTTAAACGTTGTTCAATGGCAGCAGGTCTCATATCAAATAATTTTGAAACAATTTCTGCAATTTCACCATCTGCTAAATCAACATTTGAAGTTCCATACGTGTTTACATAAATTCCCATAGGTTCAACAACACCAATGGCATATGAAACCTGAATCAATATTTCATCGGCAACACCAGCAGCAACTAAATTTTTTGCAATATGACGTGTTGCATATGCCGCACTTCTATCTACTTTGCTTGGGTCTTTTCCTGAAAAAGCACCACCACCATGAGCGCCTTTTCCACCGTAAGTATCAACAATAATTTTTCTTCCGGTTAGGCCAGTATCTCCGTGTGGACCACCAATAACAAATTTTCCTGTTGGATTTACGTGGTAAACAATATTGTCATTAAATAAAGCTTGAATGCTAGCAGGTAATTTTGCAATAACTCTTGGAATTAAAATAGAAATTATATCATTTTTAATTTTAACTAACATTTCATCATCATCTTCTAAAAATTGATCATGTTGTGTTGAAACCACAATATCCTTAATTCTAAAAGGAACATTATCATCAGTATATTCAATAGTTACCTGGCTTTTAGAATCTGGACGTATATAGGTTATTTCATTATTTTCACGTCTGATTTCTGCAAGTTCTTGTAAAATTCGATGGCTTAAATCCAATGCTAAAGGCATAAAATTTTCAGTCTCGTTGGTTGCATAACCAAACATCATTCCTTGATCGCCAGCACCTTGCTCTTCTTTGGTTTCTCTGTCAACACCTTGATTAATATCTTGAGATTGCTCATGAATTGCTGAAAAAACACCACATGAATTTCCGTCAAACATATAATCACTTTTTGTGTAACCAATTTTATTGATTACATCTCTGGCAATTTTTTGAACATCTAAATATGTTTTTGACTTAACTTCACCAGCAAGTACAACCTGACCTGTAGTTACCAATGTTTCACAGGCTACTTTTGAATTTTTATCAAACGCTAAAAAGTTATCAACCAATGCATCTGAAATTTGATCAGAAACCTTGTCTGGATGACCTTCTGAAACCGATTCTGATGTAAATAAATACGACATAATTTAATTTCTTTAATAATTATTGAACCAAATTTGAAGTAATTGCTGGTGCTAAAGGAAGTAATGAATTACTGCTTTAGCATTTTTTTTTGAGGTTGCAATCAGTTCAAATCCTTCCTCCATAAATTTTGAACTGCAAATGTATAAAAATAATAACTACAATAAATAAATTTTAACTAAAATTTAGGAGTACAATTTGTTATGCTAGCTCATAAAGAGGTGTCTAATATTTTCAATAATAATGAAGGTTTTAAGTCTTTATTAGTGTATTGATTTTTAGGTATGTTTTTGTTGCCTCAAATTAAAATTATTAAAAATATATTTGTTGATTAGAAAAAAGTAATTACATTTGTCGCAATAAAAAACAGTAAAATGAACACTATGTTTAACAATATGCGTACAATGATGTGTAAAAATTACACAGAGGAGGCTATTGTTTAAATATTAACAAAATATAAATTATACAGCCTCTGAAAATATTCAGAGGCTTTTTTTTAGAAATGAATTCAATAAAAAGAAATAGTATGCCAATAAAATTTAAAATGCGAATGCAAATAATGTGCAGCATAATGAAATGGTATTGCCTAAAATGAACGAACTAAAAAAATCAAAATTTGATTTTAAGTCCCTTTGGTAATACCTTCACTAAAGGGGCTTTTTTATAATTAAAACAAAAATAAAATATTAAAAAATATATTAAAATGAGCACACAATTTTCAACACAAGTATTACACGCCGGACATGATACAACTCAAACTTCAGGAACAAGAGCTGTTCCTATTTATCAATCTTCATCATATGTGTTTAATGACACAGAACACGCGGCAAATTTATTTTCATTAAAAGAGTTAGGATTCATATATACGAGACTAAACAACCCAACAAATGATATTTTACAACAGCGTTTGGCTGCTATTGAAGGAGGGATAGGAGCAGTGGTTTTTGCTTCAGGTACTTCAGCAATTTCAACGGGATTATTAACTTTATTAAAAGCCGGCGACCATATTGTTGCTTCCAGTAGTTTATATGGAGGAACATTTACCTTGTTAAATGTAACTTTACCAAGACTTGGAATTACAACTACGTTTGTAGATGCTTCAAATCCAGAGAGCTTTAAAGAGGCTGTTCAGGATAATACACGCGCATTTTTTGTAGAATCATTAGGAAATCCAAAATTAGATGTGTTGGATTTAGAGGCAATTGCAGAACATTCAAAAGCAGCTGGTGTTCCATTTATTGTAGATAATACAGTAGCAAGCCCCGCTTTATTAAATCCAATCAAGCACGGTGCAAATCTTGTAATTCATTCTTTAACAAAATATATAGGAGGTCAAGGAAGTTCTTTAGGAGGTGCTATTATTGATGCAGGTACTTTTGATTGGACAAATGGTAAATTTTCTGAATTTACAGAGCCTTCAGAGGGGTACCATGGCTTGGTGTATAGTGAGGTTCTAGGAGCAGCAGCATTTACATTTAAGTTAATTTTGGAAGGATTGCGTGATTTTGGTGGAGCTTTAAGTCCATTTAATGCGTTTCAAATTATTCAGGGATTAGAAACATTACCAGTTCGTATCAGACAACATAGTGAAAATGCATTGGAATTAGCACAGTGGCTTGAAGGAAGAGAAGAGGTTGCATGGGTTAACTATCCAGGTTTAGAAAGTAGTAAATACAGTGATTTGGCTAAAAAATATTTACCAAAGGGGCAAAGTGGTTTGGTTACTTTTGGATTAAAAGGTGGTTTTGAGGCAGCTAAAGAAGTTACTGATGCCACTAAAATATTTTCATTGCTTGCAAATATAGGTGATACAAAGTCACTAATTATTCATCCGGCAAGTACAACTCATCAGCAATTAAATGAAGAGCAGCAGGCATCTAGTGGTGTAACACAAGATTTGATTAGATTATCTGTAGGTATTGAAAATATTGAGGATTTAAAACAGGATTTAGAAGAAGCTTTTAAAACCATATCAACTGTAGCTGTATAATATTTCAGTAGAAAAGAGTTGTTTAAAGAAAAATTATTGCGTTAATTTGCGCTCGAGTTCAGTGACTTAATGAATTGTTATCAAGAAAGGCAGAGGGAATAGACCCTGTGAAGCCTTAGCAACCCTTTATCTTTAAAGAAGGTGCTAAATTCTACCCATTTGGATAGATAACGTAATAAAACTACCTCGGTAATTTTCTGCATTTTTTTCTTAACAATTTTCAAACTTCTGAATAACGGTATTCTAATAAATAAAGTTTAATGAGTGAATTAAAACATATTGTAATTGAAAATTTTACTTCAGAGAAGGGTAACATCTATCCTGAATTAAAATTGTCATATCAAGTTTTTGGGAAAAAGTTACACACGGCGCCTGTTGTTTTGATAAATCATGCATTAACTGGAAATAGTAATGTTGCAGGTGAAAATGGTTGGTGGACAGATTTGGTTGGGGAGAACAAAACTATTGATACCAATCAATACACCATTTTATCATTTAATATTCCGGGAAATGGTTTTGACGGATTTGTAATTGAAAATTATAAAGATTTTGAAGCTCGTGATATTGCTAAAATATTTTTAGTAGGACTGAAACAATTGCAAATTGAAAAATTATTTTCTTTAATAGGAGGATCATTAGGGGGCGGTTTAGCCTGGGAAATGGCGGTTATTAATCCTGAAATCACTCAACATTTAATTACAGTTGCAACCGATTGGAAAGCAACAGACTGGTTAATTGCAAATTGTCAAATACAAGAACAGTTTTTGTCAAATTCAAGTAATCCGGTGCATGATGCTCGTATGCATGCTATGTTGTGTTACCGTACACCTGAGTCATTTAAAGAGCGTTTTCAGCGTTCAAAAAATAGGGATTTGGAAATTTTTAATGTTGAAAGTTGGTTGTTGCATCATGGTAAAAAATTACAAGAGCGCTTTCAGCTTTCAGCCTATAAATTAATGAATCAATTGCTAAGAACCATTGATGTTACTAAGGGTAGAGATGAAAATGTATTAGATACTATTAAAGCGAACATTCATATTATTGGTGTTGACTCGGATTTGTTTTTTACCGCTGAAGAAAACAAAGAAACGCATAAGCAATTAGCGTTAACTCATCCAAATGTTACCTATAATGAAATTAATTCGGTACACGGACACGATGCATTTTTAATAGAATATAAACAGTTAGAAAAAATAATAGAACCAATTTTTAATAAACGTTCAAAAAACAATATGAAAGTAGTAAAATTTGGAGGGAAATCCTTGGCAAACGGCAAAGGACTTGAAAGTGCTTTAAAAGTTATTTCAAAGAAAGTAGCAAATGAAGAAGCTATTACATTAGTTGTTTCTGCAAGAGGAAAAACTACAGATCAGTTGGAGTCAATTTTGGAAAAAGCAAAAAGTAGTTTACCTTATTTAGAAGAATTGGAAGCGCTGAAAAAATATCAGCTGGCAATTGATGAAACTGTTGATTTAACACCAGAATTTCAGTTGTTGGATGAAATTTTTAAGGGTGTTAATCTTTTAGGAGATTACAGTGCAAAAGTAAAGGATCAGGTATTGGCTCAGGGTGAAATTTTAGCTGCTAAAACTATTGCGCACATGTTAAATTCAAAAGGCATAAAAGCAAATTTTGTAGACTCAAGAAAGTTAATTAAAACAAACAATCAATTTGGGAAAGCTCAACTTTTCGAAGATGCATCTGAAGATTTGGTTATAAAACATTTTTCTGAACATCCGGTAAATGAAATTCAGGTAATAACTGGTTTTATAGCGTCTAACCTAAACGGTGAAACTACGACTTTGGGAAGGAACGGAAGTAATTATACAGCTTCATTGATTGCTAATTTTTTAAATGCTTCAGAATTTCAAAATTACACACATGTTAATGGAATTTTTACAGCCAATCCAGACTTGGTTGATAATGCTAAGAAAATAGAAAAATTATCGTATCAAGAAGCCAATGAAATGGCAAATTTTGGTGCACATATTTTACACGCTAAAACCATTATTCCTTTAATTCAGAAGAATATTCCACTAAGGATTTTAAATACATTCGACCATGAGAATCGAGGAACTTTAATTGGACCCGAATCTGAGCAGGGAGGTATCAAATCGTTGTCAGTTCAGGAAGATGTTGCTTTGGTAAATTTGGTAGGTAGAGGTTTGTTAGGTAAAGTTGGTGTTGACGGACGAATTTTTACAGCTTTGGGTAAGGAAAATATTAGTGTGAGTATTATTTCGCAAGGTTCTTCTGAAAGAGGTATTGGTTTTATTGTAGATGCAAAAAATGGTTTTAAAGCCAAACACGTGTTGGAAAATGAATTTAGAAATGAGTTTCAAACTAAAGATGTTAGTAAAATATTTATAACTGAAAATGTATCGGTTATTTCAATAATTGGTCAAACTTTAAATACATTCCATCAGCCATATAGTGCGCTTATCAAAAATAACATTACTCCAATACTAATAAATAACACTATTACAGGTGAAAATGTGTGTTTAGTGGTAAAACAAACTGAATTACATAAAGCGGTAAACGTTGTTCATGGTGAAATTTTTGGAGTGTCAAAAAATATATATATTGCTGTTTTTGGTAAAGGTTTGGTTGGAGGAACCCTAATAAATCAAATTCTAAAAAGCGAAAAAAATATTTTAAAAAGAAAAAATATTCAATTAAATGTTTTTGCTGTTGGAAATTCAGTCAAAGTTCTGTTAAATAAACACGGCGTTTCATCAAATTGGGAAGAAGAATTAAGTAGTCAAGGTGTGGATAATTATTCGGTAAAAGATGTTATTGAATTTGCAGATAAACATCATTTAGAAAACTTGATAGCTATTGACAATACCGCTAGTTCTGAGTTTGTGAAAAATTATATTGAATTGATTGAGAATGGATTTGATTTAATTTCATCAAATAAAATAGCGAATACGGTTAATTATGATTTCTATAAGGAATTACGGAATAAACTAACTGAAAATAGGAAATCGTATTTATATGAAACGAATGTGGGAGCTGGTTTGCCATTGATTGACACTATTAAAGTATTACATGATTCAGGTGAAAATATTACGAGAATCAGAGGTGTATTTTCTGGGTCATTAAGTTATTTGTTTAATAGCTTTTCTGTTCAAGAAAGACCTTTTAATGAAGTTTTACAGGAAGCAATTGATAATGGTTTTACTGAGCCTGATCCACGTGAAGATTTATGTGGAAACGATGTTGGTAGAAAATTATTGATATTGGCACGTGAATTAGATTTACATAATGAAATTGAGGATGTGAAAATTGAAAATTTAATTCCTGAAAAATTACGCGAAGGTTCAGTTTCTGAATTTTTAGGAAATTTAGAAGAAATGAATGAATATTACCAAACGATAAAAGACAAACAGCAAGAAAATTACGTATTACGTTATGTAGGAGATTTGTCAGGTGATTTACAACAGGATAAAGGAGTTTTAGAGGTAAAATTAGTGTCAGTTCCAAGTTCAAGTGCTTTAGGTCAAATTCAGGGAGCCGATGCAATATTTGAAATTTATACCGAATCTTATGGTACAAAACCTATTGTAATTCAAGGGGCTGGAGCGGGAGCAGCAGTTACTGCAAGAGGTGTTTTTGGTGATATTTTAAGATTAGCGGAGAAGAATTAAACCAATAACCAATAGCAATTGTAAAGAACCAACAACCAAGAATATGGAAAATAATTTTGAAACTGATGCAATTAGAAATCAATTAGAGCGATCTCAATTTCAAGAGCATTCAACACCTCTGTATATAACTTCAAGTTTTGTGTTTGAGGATGCCGAAGATATGAGAGCGTCTTTTACTGAAGAAAAAGAGCGAAATATTTATTCTAGATTTAGTAATCCAAATACTTCAGAATTTGTTGAAAAAGTTGTTCAAATGGAAGGTGCAGAAGATGGTTATGCTTTTGCTACCGGAATGGCAGCTATTTTTTCAACATTTGCAGCTTTGCTGGAAAGCGGAGATCATATAGTCTCAGTTCGTTCGGTTTTTGGGTCAACTCACACCTTATTTACAAAATATTTCCCAAAATGGAATATTAGTACTTCATATTTTGATATTAACAAGCCTGAAGAAATTGAAAGTTTTATAAAGCCTTCAACAAAAATTTTGTATGCTGAAACACCAACAAATCCGGGTGTTGATATTTTAGATTTAGAGTTATTAGGAAAAATAGCTAAAAAACATAATTTGCTATTAATTATTGACAACTGTTTTGCAACACCTTATGTACAGCAACCTATAAATTACGGTGCAGATTTGGTAGTTCATTCAGCAACAAAGTTAATGGATGGACAGGGTCGTGTGTTAGGTGGCGTAGTAGTTGGAAATGCAGAATTGGTTCGTGAAATTTATTTGTTTTCTCGTAATACAGGACCAGCTTTATCTCCCTTTAATGCTTGGGTGTTGAGTAAAAGTTTGGAAACATTGGCTGTTAGAGTTGACAAACATTGTGAAAATGCATTGAGGTTGGCTGAATTTTTCGAAAATCATTTCAAAGTTTCAAAAGTAAAATATCCTTTTTTGAAATCGCATCCTCAATATGAAATTGCAAAAAAACAAATGAAATTAGGTGGTAATATTATTGCAATTGAAATTAAAGGTGGTATTGAAGCTGGAAGAAAATTTTTAAACGCTATAAAAATGTGTTCACTTTCTGCTAACTTAGGTGATACCAGAACCATAGTCACACACCCAGCATCAACAACTCATAGTAAATTAAGTGAAGAAGAACGATTGTCGGCTGGAATTACACCTGGTTTGGTGCGTATTTCAGTTGGTTTAGAGGCTGTTGAAGATATAATTAAAGATGTTGATCAGGCGCTAAATACTTAAATTTTAACACAGTTTTTTATGAATATGTTAAATATATAATATTTTGTATATTAAAAGTCTACCAAAGTAGTAGGGTAATAAAAAAAATGTATATTTGCAGCTGTAAATAAATTAATTTTTAAAGATAAAATGTTTGTAGATCAGCTATTTTTGTCGAAATATTCAAAAGATAAAAAAGGAGTTTCAGATAAACCTTTAAGAAGTATAGTAAAATCATTAAGTTGGAGAATTATAGGAACACTAGATACAGTAGTTATTTCGTGGATTATTACTGGCCAGTTTGCTTTAGCTATAAGTATTGGTTCAATTGAATTAGTAACTAAAATGGTATTATACTTTTTTCATGAAAGATTGTGGAACATAATAAAATGGGGAAAAAATGAGTAAAATTAATATTGAACAACTAAATAAAGATTTAAGAGATAAATCACCAGAAGAGATTATAGCCTGGGCAATAAACTATGCTAAAAATCCAGTTGTTACAACCAATTTTAGACCTTACGAGGTGGTAATTTTAAATGCCTGTGTTAAGGTAAAAAAAGATCTTAAAGTAATTTGGTGTGATACAGGGTATAATACACCGCAAACTTATAAACATGCGAACGAGCTTATTGAGCGTTTAAATTTAAATGTTCAATTGTATGTGCCAAAACAAACTGCAGCTCACAGAGATGCTTTAATGGGGATCCCTCAAATCGAAGATCCAAATCATAAAATATTTACTGAACAAGTGAAATTAGAGCCATTTAACAGGGCAATGAACGAGCACAAACCAGATGTTTGGTTTACAAATTTGCGTAAAGGTCAAACAGCATTTAGAAATAGTATTAGTGTGGTTTCTTTGAGTAAAGATGGCAGGTTAAAAGTAAGTCCGTTTTACAATTGGACAGATGAGGAATTGGATGCCTATTTAGAAGAAAATAATTTACCAAACGAGTTTAAGTATTTCGACCCAACAAAAGTATTAGAAAATAGAGAATGTGGATTGCATTCGTAAATATTGAATTATGACAGAAAAGTTACATATTAATCAGTTAGAAAACGAAGGCATTTATATTATGCGTGAAGTTGCAGCACAATTTAAAAAACCAGTGTTGTTATTTTCAGGAGGAAAAGATTCTATAACCCTGGTTAGATTGGCGCAAAAAGCCTTTTATCCAGCAAAAATTCCTTTTCCATTAATGCATATTGATACAGGTCATAATTTTCCTGAAACTATTGAATTTAGAGATAGATTGGTTGAAGAATTAGGATTGGAATTAATTGTACGAAATGTGCAAGATTCTATTGATCAAGGTAAAGTGAAGGAAGAAACAGGACGCTATTCAAGTAGAAACATGTTGCAAACAACAACATTATTAGACGCTATTGAAGAATTTAAATTTGACGCTTGTATTGGAGGAGCTCGTAGAGATGAAGAAAAAGCAAGAGCTAAAGAAAGAATTTTTTCAGTTCGTGATGATTTTGGTCAATGGGATGAGAAAAATCAACGTCCAGAATTATTTGACATGTTAAATGGTGAAATAGATTTTGGTCAAAATGTACGTGTATTTCCAATTTCAAACTGGACAGAATTAGATGTGTGGACCTATATCGAAAATGAAGATTTAGAAATTCCTTCAATCTATTTTTCTCACCCAAGAAAAACTTTTGTAAGAGACGGCTTAATTTGGTCTGCATCAGAACACGTTTATCGTGATGAAGAAGAAGAAGTTGAAGAACGAATGGTTCGTTTTAGAACAGTAGGTGATATGAGTTGTACAGCAGCAGTATCGTCGTACGCTCAAACTATTAGTGAAGTTGTGGCTGAAATTAGAGATTCAAGTATTTCCGAGAGAGGTGCAAGAATAGACGATAAAAGATCGGAAGCCGCCATGGAAGAGCGTAAACAACAAGGGTACTTTTAATTATTAAAGAAGAAAAATGAAAGTTTTAAAAATAGCAACAGCAGGAAGTGTAGATGATGGAAAAAGTACTTTAATAGGAAGATTATTGTATGACACAAAATCACTAACTGATGATAAGTTAGAGGCGATTGAACGTAGTTCAAAACAAAAGGGATACGATTATTTAGATTTCTCTTTAGCAACAGATGGTTTGGTAGCAGAGCGCGAACAAGGAATCACAATTGATGTGGCTCATATTTACTTTTCAACAGCTACAAAAAGTTACATAATTGCCGATACCCCTGGTCACGTAGAATATACACGTAACATGGTTACTGGAGCTTCAACATCACAAGCAGCCGTAATTTTAATTGATGCACGTCATGGTGTAATTGAGCAAACATATCGTCACTTTTTTATCAATAATTTATTGAGAATTAAAGATGTAATTGTAGCAGTTAATAAAATGGATTTGGTTGATTTTTCTGAAGAAAGATACAATGAAATAAAAGCTGATTTTCAAAAGTTGGTTGAAAAAAGTGATTATGAAGATCAACATATTACATTTATTCCGGTAAGTGCATTGAAGGGAGATAATGTGGTTGAAAAAGGGAGTGAAATGGACTGGTATAGAGGTCAAACGCTCTTAGCGCATTTAGAAGAATTAGATACCGAAGACATTTATAATAAAGGAAAAGCACGTTTTCCTGTTCAGTATGTAATTCGTCCTAAAACTGATGAGTATCATGATTTTAGAGGGTACGCAGGAAAAGTCTATGGAGGCGAAATAAAGGTAGGGGATGATGTGATTATTTTACCTTCAGAAACAAAAAGTAAAATCAAAGAAATTTATTTTTACGATAAAAAATATGAAAGTGCTGCACGTAGGTCTTCAGTTACCGTTACTCTAGAAGATGATGTGAATGTGAGCAGAGGCGATATGATTGTGAAAGAAGATGAGTTGCCAAAAAGTGATAAACGTTTTACGGCTACCATTACCTGGATGGATAATAAAAACTTACAATCTGGATCAAAATATATATTGCAACATGGAGTAAATAAAGTTTTGGCTAAAGTAGCAACTATCCATAATAAAATTAATCCTGATTATTCGGGTATTGAAACCAATGTTGATAGTTTAAAAATGAATGATATTGCTTCAATCTCATTTCAATTAAACAAGCCAATATTTTTTGATGCATTTAAAGAACATAGAACTAACGGATCATTTATTTTAATAGATCCACAATCTAACAATACGGTAGGTGTTGGATTTATTGAATAGCTAAGAGAAAAAACCAATTACATATAATTTATTGAAGCTCATAATTCCTTATGAACTAGGGAATCTATTACTACTAACTAAAAAAATCAAATAGAATGCAAAGCTTTAGAAGCGAGGTCGAAAATCCGATCGTCGAGAGAGATATTATTGAATTAGAAAAAAAAATTCAACAGTTTTATAACGGTGAAATTGACGATGAACGTTTTAGAAGTTTACGTTTAGCGCGTGGAGTTTATGGTCAGCGTCAGTTTGGGGTTCAAATGATTCGTATTAAGTTGCCATATGGTAATTTAACAAGTGAACAATTGCATAGAATTGCTGATGTTTCTGATAAATATTCTAGAGGAAGATTACACATTACTACACGACAAGATATTCAAATCCATCATGTAAGTTTAGACAGAACACCTGAACTTTGGGCTGAATTAGAAAAAGATGATATTACTTTACGTGAAGCTTGTGGTAATGCAGTGAGAAATGTAACTGCAAGTGAAACTGCCGGAATTGATAAAAATGAACCTTTTGATGTTTCTCCTTATGCGCACGCTGTATTTGAATTCTTTTTACGTAACCCAATTTGTCAGGAATTAGGTAGAAAGTTTAAAATATCATTTTCCGGAACCGATGAAGATACAGCTTTAAGTTTTATGCACGATATAGGTTTTATTGCTAAAATTCAAAACAATACAATTGGTTTTAAAATAATGCTTGCAGGAGGTTTAGGTTCGCAAGCTAGATTGGCCGATACATTATTTGAATTTATTGAAGCTGATAAGATTATTCCGGTTACCGAAGCTGTTTTACGTGTTTTTGACCGATATGGTGAGCGCTCAAAAAGAGCAAAAGCGCGTTTAAAATTTTTAGTAAAAGATATAGGGTTTGATGCATTTGTTAAGTTGGTTGAAGAAGAGCAAAAAGCATTGTCTGTAACTTCATTTCCTATTGATACATCTAAATTTGATAATGTTGTAGATGTATCATATATTGAAATTCCTAAGGTAGAAGTTTCAAATGAAAAGGCATATGAATTATGGAAATCTACAAATGTAATTGAGCAAAAACAAGATGGTTTAAGTGCTATTGGAATAAAAGTTCATTTAGGAGATTTTTATACTGATAAGGCAAGAATTTTAGCTGATTTAGTTAAGAAATATGCAGGTAATGAAATTCGTTTAACCTTACGTCAAAATATATTAATTCGTCATGTAAAAAGTGAATTATTGCCATTTTTTTACAACGAATTAGAAAAGTTAGGATTTGTAGATGCAGGTTATAATAGTACCTTGGATATTACGTCTTGCCCAGGAACTGATACGTGTAATTTAGGTATTGCAAGTAGTACAGGTGTTTCTGCTGAATTGGAAAGAGTTTTAAAAACTGAATATCCTCAGTATGCTAATAATAAAAATGTTACCATAAAAATTAGTGGTTGTATGAATTCATGTGGACAACATACAATGGCTCATATTGGTTTTCAGGGAATGTCAATTAAATCTGGAAATTTAGTAGCTCCTGCTTTGCAAGTATTGTTAGGTGGAGGTGTTTTAGGAAATGGAAAAGGTAGAATTGCTGATAAAGTTCTTAAAATCCCAAGTAAACGAGGTCCTAATGCTTTACGTATTATTTTAAATGATTATGAAGCTAATGTTGCTGTTGGTGAATCATTTTTAGATTATTACGACCGCCAGGGTGAACGCTATTTTTATAATTTGTTAAAACCGTTATCAGATACTTCTAACTTACAGCAAAACGATTTTGTAGATTGGGGAAGTAATGAGGCTTATGTAAAAGCCGTTGGTGTTGGTGAATGCGCTGGTGTTGTCATTGATTTAATTGCAACCTTGTTGTTTGAGAGTGAAGAAAAATTAGAAAATGCTTCAGAATCATTTAAATTAAATCAATATTCTGACAGTATTTATTATTCATATTCAAGCATAATTAATACAGCAAAAGCATTGTTAATTTCTGAAGGGAAGAAAACGAATACTCATGCTGGAATTATTTTACAGTTTGAAGAGATTTTTGGAGAGAAAATAGAATTAGAAACATCATTTTCAGAATTCATTTACCAAATAAAAAATAATGAACCAACTAAAGAGTTTACTGAAAAATATTTGAACGATGCTAAATCATTTTATAAAAAGGTAGATGCATATAGAGTTAAAACTGTGAGTAATGAAAAATAATGAAGAAAGAAAAGTAACCTTAATTGGTGCGGGGCCTGGAGATCCAGATTTGATTACTGTGAAAGGAGTAAAAGCTTTGGGAAAAGCAGATGTTGTTTTGTACGATGCTTTGATTAATAGGGAGTTGTTAGAGTATGCTCCAAAAGCAAAAAAAATATTTGTAGGGAAACGTAAAGATTTTCATAGATATACACAGGATGAAATAAATGAATTGATTGTGAAGAGTGCTTTTGAATTTGGAAACGTAGTTCGTTTAAAAGGAGGTGATCCTTTTGTTTTTGGAAGAGGTTCTGAAGAGGTAGATTATATTGAGTCTTTTGGAATTGAAACTGAAGTTATTTCAGGTATTTCATCATCAATGGCAGTTCCTGCCAGTCAGGGAATATCATTAACAAAAAGAGGTGTTTCTGAGAGTTTTTGGGTAATTACAGGAACAACTTCAGAAAAAAAGTTGTCTCATGATGTTTATTTGGCTGCCCAATCAACGGCAACAATTGTAATTTTAATGGGAATGAGCAAGTTAAATCAAATAGTTTCTATTTTCAAACAGTTTGAAAAAGCCAATGTTCCAACAGCAATTATTCAAAATGGTACAACGGTTAATGAAAAAATTGGACTAGGAACCATAAATTCAATAGAAGAAGTTGTTGAACAAAAACAATTGTCGTCTCCCGCAATAATTGTAATTGGCGAAGTGGTAAAAGAAAGCGCTAAACTAAGATTGTTTTTTGAGAATATTAATGCACAGTTTTAAATTTGATTTTTAATATGGTAAAAAACGAATTATATCCAATATTTTTAAAAGTAGCTGAACTAGAGGTGTTAATAGTTGGTGGAGGAAATGTAGCTTTAGAAAAATTAAGTTTTTTGTTAAAGTCTAGTCCTAATGCAAAAGTATTGGTTGTTTCAAGGGATTTTGATAAAGAATTACTAAAATTAACATCAAAGTTTAATGTTACAACTGTAAAAGCTATCTATAGCAAAGCTGCATTAAAAAACAAGCAATTGGTGATTGCTGCTACCAATAACAAAGAGATTAATAAGCAAATTTATGCTGATGCAAAATCAGAAAACATTTTAATTAATGTAGCTGATACACCCGCTTTATGCGACTTTTATTTAGGCGGAATTGTTACCAAAGGAAATATTAAAGTAGCAATTTCTACCAACGGAAAATCACCAACATTGGCAAAACGCTTACGTCAGTTTTTTGAAGAAGTAATTCCTGAAAATATTGACGATTTAGCTGAAAACTTAAATAGTTTTAGAAAAACAATTAAAGGTGATTTTGAACAAAAAGTAATAAAATTGAACAAAATAACAGAAAAGCTTTTGTGAAACAGGTTAAAACACATAGATTTTTTGTAATTCATAAGAATATGCCGTTTCTTTGCGGCAAAGTTCATAAACATAACTAATTAGTTATTAAGAAAGGAAGAGGGAATAGACCTGTTGAAGCCTTAGCAACCCTTTAAATTTAAAGAAGGTGCTACGTTCTACCATATAAAATGGACAGATAACAATTACTTCTTAATAACTTCCAAACTGTTTATATGAGATTTAAAAAATGGAAGACATTCGCAACATATTACAACATAAAATTTTAGTGCTCGATGGCGCTATGGGAACTATGATTCAGCAGTATAATTTTACTGAAGAAGATTATAGAGGTGAAAAATTCAAAGATTTCAAAATTTCAGTAAAAGGGAATAATGATATGCTTTCAATTACGCAGCCAAAAGCTATTAAAGAAATTCATGCAAAATATTTAGAAGCCGGAGCCGATATTATTGAAACCAATACATTTTCAAGCACTACCATCGCAATGGCCGATTACGAAATGGAAGATTTTGTATATGAATTAAATTATAAATCGGCTAAAATAGCAAAAGAAGTTGCAGAAGAATACACAGCTAAAAATCCAAATAAACCTCGTTTTGTTGCAGGTTCAATTGGACCAACAAATCGCACAGCTAGTATGTCGCCAGATGTAAATGATCCTGGTTTTAGATCTGTAACATTTAATGATCTGCGAATAGCTTATAAACAACAAGTTGAGGCGTTGATTGATGGAGGTGTAGATGTGTTATTGGTTGAAACGGTGTTTGACACTTTAAATGCAAAAGCCGCTCTATTCGCTATTGAAGAAATAAAAGCTAATCGCAATATTGATATTCCAATAATGTTAAGTGGTACAATTACCGATGCTAGTGGACGAACATTGTCAGGTCAAACAGCTGAAGCATTTTTAATTTCTGTTTCACATATTCCTTTGCTAACAGTTGGTTTTAATTGCGCTTTAGGGGCTAAACAATTAATACCACATTTGGAAATTTTATCACAAAAAGCCTCCTTTGGAGTTTCAGCACATCCAAATGCGGGGTTGCCAAATGCTTTTGGTGAATACGATGAAACACCTCAGCAAATGGCGGATCAAATAAAAGAATATTTAGAAAAAGGTTTGATAAATATAATTGGTGGATGTTGCGGAACAACACCAGCCCATATTAAAGCAATTGCTGAAGTAGCAGAAAAATATAAACCAAGAAAATTGGTTGTTAGTGAATAGTTTTAATAAAACAATATTCGTTATTCTAAAATGTCACTCTGAAATTGTTAAAGTGTTGTTCTAGGATCTCATTACTATAAAATGAATACAGAAAAAAAATATTTAAAACTTTCAGGTCTTGAACCTTTAATAATTACTCCAGAAAGTAATTTTATCAATGTTGGTGAACGTACCAATGTTGCTGGTTCTCGTAAGTTTTTACGTTTGATAAAAGAAGAAAAGTTTGATGAAGCGCTAGCTATTGCTCGTCATCAGGTTGAAGGAGGTGCGCAAGTCATAGACATTAATATGGATGATGGTTTGTTGGATGGAAAAGAAGCAATGGTTCGTTTTATGAATTTAATTGCTGCCGAGCCAGACATTGCACGTGTCCCAATTATGATTGATAGTTCTAAATGGGATATTATAGAAGCTGGTTTGCAGGTTGCACAAGGAAAATGTGTCGTAAATTCTATTAGTTTAAAAGAAGGTGAAGCCCAGTTTATTGAGCAGGCAAAGAAAATTAAAATGTATGGTGCTGCTGTTATTATAATGGCTTTTGACGAAGTAGGACAAGCTGATAATTATGAGCGAAGAATTGAAATAGCTAAACGTTCGTATAATGTTTTAGTGAATAAAGTTGGTTTTCCTTCAGAAGATATAATTTTCGATTTAAATATTTTTCCGGTAGCAACCGGAATGGAAGAGCACAGACGAAACGCCATTGATTTTATTGACGCAACTCGGTGGGTTCGTGAAAATTTGCCAAATGCCAATGTTAGCGGAGGTGTAAGTAATGTGTCATTTTCTTTTCGTGGAAACAATGTTGTTCGTGAAGCTATGCATTCTGTATTTTTATATTATGCTATTAAGGCAGGAATGAATATTGGGATTGTAAATCCTACCATGTTAGAGGTTTATGATGAAATTCCAAAAGATTTATTATCTCATGTTGAAGATGTAATTTTAGATAGAAGAGAGGATGCTACCGAGCGCTTATTAGATTTTGCCGAAACCGTAAAAGGTTCGGTTAAAGAACGTAAAGTAGATTTGTCTTGGCGAGAAAAACCCTTGCAGGATCGAATTACCCATGCATTGGTAAAAGGTTTAGATGAATTTATTACTGAAGATGTTGAAGAAGCACGATTGGTAGCTGACAAGCCAATTGCGGTTATTGAAGGTAATTTAATGACTGGAATGAATGTGGTGGGAGATTTATTTGGTTCAGGGAAAATGTTTTTACCTCAGGTAGTAAAATCGGCTCGAGTAATGAAAAAAGCTGTAGCTTATTTATTACCATTTATTGAAGATGATAAAGACGGTGTTAGTCAATCTAATGGAAAAATATTATTAGCAACCGTAAAAGGCGATGTTCACGATATTGGTAAAAATATTGTAGGTGTTGTATTGGGTTGTAATAATTATGATATTGTTGACTTAGGTGTTATGGTTGCTCCTGAAAAAATTATTCAGGCAGCAAAAGATGAAAATGTAGATGCCATCGGATTAAGTGGTTTAATTACGCCAAGTCTTGATGAAATGGTGTATTTAGCCAAAGAAATGGACCGTCAAAATTTTGAAGTTCCTTTGTTAATTGGTGGAGCGACTACCTCAAAAGCGCATACAGCGGTAAAAATTGATACACAGTATAAAAATGCAGTGGTTCACGTTCATGATGCATCAAGAGCCGTAACAGTTGTTGGAGATTTATTGAATAAAAGAACCAGTCAAAAATATGTAGGAGATATAAAGGCTGATTATGAGAAAGTTCGTGAAGGGTTCATGAGTAGATCTAAACGAAAAGAATTTTTATCATTAGCAGAAGCTCGAAATAATAGATTAAAAATTGATTGGGATACTGTGAAAATTTCGAAACCTAATTTTGAAGGAATTCAGGTTTTTGAAGATTTTGATTTAAACAAATTGATTGATTATATAGACTGGACACCATTTTTTAGAAGTTGGGAACTGGCAGGAAAATATCCGGCAATTTTAACAGATGAAATTATTGGATTAGAAGCAACAAACTTGTTCAATGATGCAAAAATTTTATTGACTAAAATTGTGAATGAAAAACTACTAACAGCAAAGGCCGTTTTTGGAATTTTTCCTGCAAACTCAGTAAATGACGATGATATTGAAATATATGCAGATTCAGATAGAAAAAAGGTTAATCAAAGGTTTATAACATTGCGTCAGCAGTTAAAAAAGAAAGAAGGAATACCAAATATTGCTTTGGCTGATTTTATTGCGCCAAAAGAGACAGAAATCGAAGATTATATGGGTGTTTTTTGTGTTACAACAGGTTTTGGTACTGCTGAATTAGCAGCCGAATTTGAGAAAAATCACGATGATTATAATTCCATTATGATTAAAGCATTAGCTGATAGATTGGCAGAAGCTTTTGCCGAATATTTACACGAAAAAGTACGTAAAGAACATTGGGGATATGCTTCAGATGAAGTATTATCTAACCAGGAATTGATACAAGAAGGTTATAAGGGGATTCGTCCGGCACCGGGTTATCCTGCTTGTCCAGATCATACCGAGAAGTTAACCATTTGGGAATTATTACAGGTTAATGAAACAATAGGTGTTGAATTAACCGATAGTCTGGCTATGTGGCCTGCAGCATCAGTTTCAGGATATTATTTTGCCAATGAAAATTCAAAATATTTTGGATTAGGAAAAATAACAGAAGAGCAAATAAAGAATTATGCTGAACGAAAAAACATAAATTTAAAAGAAGCTAAAAAATGGTTAAGTCCTAATTTAGCTGAAAGTTAAAAAGTTTTATGTTTATAGGATGAGGTTTTATATTAAAAAAAAACTGAAAACTGACAACAAACAACCGTAGAAAATGAAAGTAACAGACCATATAAAAAATGCCAACGGAAAATCATTGTTTTCGTTTGAAATTGTACCTCCTTTAAAGGGGCAAAATATACACGATTTATACAATAATGTAGATCCGTTGATGGAGTTTAAACCGCCGTTTATTGATGTAACTACATCTAGAGAAGAGTTTGTGTACATAACAAAAGAGAATGGTTTGTTGGAACAAAAAATGACACGCATGCGACCTGGAACGGTTGGTATTTGTGCGGCTTTAAAGTATAAATATGATGTAGATGCAATACCTCACGTACTTTGTGGAGGTTTTACCAAAGAAGAGACGGAATATGTGTTAGTTGATTGCCATTATTTAGGTTTAGATAATATAATGGCGCTTAGAGGTGATGCCATGAAACACGAACAATACTTTAAGCCAACACCTGAAGGTCATCATTATGCTTCAGAATTGGTTGCTCAAATTCATGATTTAAACCAAGGAAAATATTTACATGATATTACAGAAACGCCCCATAAATCAGACTTTTGTGTTGGGGTTGCTGGTTATCCTGAAAAACATTTAGAAGCACCAAGCATGGATGCTGACTTACATAGGTTGAAGGAAAAAGTGGATGCCGGAGCTGATTATATTGTAACTCAAATGTTTTTTGACAATTCAAAGTATTTTGAATTTGTTGAAAAAGCGAAGGCTATTGGTATAAATGTCCCAATAATTCCAGGGATAAAGCCAATTGCCGTAAAGAGACATTTACAAGTACTTCCTCAGGTGTTTAGATTAGATTTGCCAAATGCATTGATAACAGAAGTAGAAAAGTGTAAAAATAATAAAGAAGTCCGTCAGGTTGGTATTGAATGGGCTATTCAACAGTCAAAAGAACTGATTGCTAAAGGAGCTCCTGTAGTTCATTTCTATTCTATGGGTAAATCCGATAATATCAAAGCAATAGCCAAAGAAGTGTTTTAATTAACATTTAATATTAGATTTGTTGATAGTTTTATAATTAAATGTGATAAATATAGAATTGTTTTGGGAAAATAATTACGTATTTTTGTACGATATAAAAATTGAAAATAATAATTAAAAAATAGATTATGGCTTTAGAAGTAACAGATGCTACATTTGATGAAGTAGTATTAAAATCAGACAAACCGGTGATGGTTGATTTTTGGGCGGCATGGTGTGGCCCTTGTAGAATGGTTGCTCCAATTATGGAACAATTAACAACTGAATATGAAGGGAAAGCAGTAATTGGTAAAGTTGACGTTGATTCAAATCAAGAATTTGCAGCTAAATATGGAGTAAGAAATATTCCAACAGTATTGGTTTTTAAAGATGGAGAAGTTGTTGAAAAGCAAGTTGGTGTTGCTCCAAAAGCAACGTACGCTGAAAAAATTGATGCGCATTTATAAGAATTAATTTTTAAAATATTTCAAAGGCCTGACATTTATTTTGTCAGGCCTTTTTCTTTTTAAAGTACTATATTTACAGTATTCAATAGGTAAAATGGATACTATTTCAGTAAAATATATTTCAGAGTTAAACAATCTTGAATTATTGGCGAATCAGGTTGTGGAAGGCTTTATTACAGGAATGCATAAAAGTCCGTTTCACGGGTTTTCTGTTGAGTTTGCTGAACACAGATTGTATAACAAGGGTGAAAGTACGCGTGACATTGATTGGAAACTCTTCGCAAAAACAAAAAAACTCTTTGTAAAGCGTTATGAAGAAGAAACCAATTTACGTTGCCACTTAATTATTGATAATTCGGCATCTATGAATTATCCGGTAATAGAAAACCCTACAATTGATAATTTATCTAAAATTAATTTTTCTGCCATTGCAAGTGCCGCTTTAATGGAAATTTTAAAGCGGCAGAGAGATGCTGTGGGATTAAGTATATATTCAGATAGAAATGATTATTACTCGCCTGCAAAAGGAAGTGAAAGACATAGGCGAATGTTATTAACTAAATTGGAAGAGCTATTGCTTCAAAAATCAACTAAAACTACCAAAACATTTGATGTTTTGCACGAGATTGCTGAAAAGGTTCATAGACGCTCGTTGATATTTTTATTTACGGATATGTTTCAAATTGATAAAAATGAAGAAGAATTATTTGAAGCCTTACGTCATTTAAAATACAATAAACACGAGTTGGTTTTGTTTCACACCTATGATGGAAAGAGAGAATTGAACTTTGATTTTGAAAATTCACCAAAAAAATTTATTGATGTTGAAAGTGGTGAAAACATTAATTTATATGCTACTTCTGTTCAAAAAAAGTATAAAGAAAAAGTGTCTACATATTTTAATGATTTGAAATTAAGATGTATGCAATATAAGATTGATTATATCCCGGTAGATATTCATAAAGGATTTAATCAGATATTGATTTCATATTTAATTAGCAGGAGAAATTTTTTATAAAAAAGATTGAAAAAGCTTTGCAAATTTTAAAAACACTCTTATATTTGCATCCGCTAAGAGCAACGGTCTGGTAGTTCAGCTGGTTAGAATACCTGCCTGTCACGCAGGGGGTCGCGGGTTCGAGTCCCGTCCAGACCGCTTCTTAAAACCTTAACAATCTTGTAATGAGAAAGTTAAGGTTTTTTGCTTTTATAGTGTGAACACATTTTAGAATAATTGCTTACAACTTAGTAGTTTGAAAGTAATAAGATTGCTTTTTTTTAGAATAGTTACTGCGTTTTATATGAACGTCTCATAATCAAATGTACCTGTTGTTATTTTGTGTAATTGCTTTTCAAAATCGGTTTCCCTTTTATCCTCATCAAAATTGTGATAAGCACTTTTCAACTCATTTGTTAAGCTACTCCATTTTAAATAACCAAGTTTAAGCCCTTTTCTTAATTCAAGATAAGTTTCTAAAGTTAAATGAAGTTTCTTGTTATGTAGGTGTTTCGATTTCATTTACAATTATATTATCCGTGGACTAAGAGTTTATAATTTACAAAATATACTTAATAAATGCAACAACTGTAATTCTTATAACTATAATATTTCTTTTATTTTTCTTACCCTTATAATCTATGAAAAGGAAATATTATGTATTATTTTATACGTTCGCAGGAAAAGAATGACCGTTTATAATTATATTTAAACCATTGGTTAAGTAAATAATCAAACTTATCTAAAACAGAAAAAAAAATACAACCTTTGTAATACTTTAAGTTAAAGTCTCAAGAGTGAATAATCTCACTTGCAATTTTTTGACCACCTATTTATTTCGAGTGCGATTTAAAATAGGTGGTCTTTGTTGTATTAATGAAATTTATTCAAACATTTTGAGGTTTCTAATGAACGATTTTGGTAATTCATTTACAATTGTTATTCAAAAGCATAAAAAATTAGCGATTAAATGGTTAATTATTTTAAGCGTTCATACGCTAATAATACACGGTTATAATTATAGATTACACATTCACAAAGTAACTAGTGAAACTTGCTGAAAACAAAAATAAAAATCCAATCTTTGTTGAATATACAATGAATTAATGAGTTTTTCTCATTTTTAATTTGGTTTAGTGGTAAAAACCATCTCTTGTGGGGTTACAGGAGATGGTTTTTTTAACTGTATAAATATTTTAGCAACCTATTTTAGGACGAATCATAAATTTAAACTTATATGCACTATCTTAAGTTAACTTTTTTTGTTCCTTTTGTTTCATAACATTTTCAACAATATCAAATATTTCTTTTTTAATATTTTTATATTTTTTATTGTAGGTATGAATTTCTTTACTAATGTTTTTGTGAGTTTGCAAATAGTTTTTATTGCTTTCAACACTATTGCTTTCAATCAAATCAGCTAAAATAGTTTCGTGAGTATTTATAAGCTCTTTTAAGGCTTTACCCGCTATTTTTTCATCGGATATTTGTGTTACAAACGTTTCAATTTTTTTAAATAATCCTGCGTCTAAACAATCAATATATTTTGAACTCAATAAGTGATCTAAAAACCGCATTTCATCGGCAATTAAATTTATTTCAGAAACCCAAAGTTTTGAATCATTGTGTAATTCCTGTACACTTTTTTCTCTATTGTACCAATTCTTTTTTATTTTCGTTTTCATAATCTAGCGTGTTTTTTTAATACTAAATTCTTAAGTAATTCAAGAGTGCTTAAACCACTTCAATAACTTTTTTTGGAGTTTCTTTTACGGTTTCTTTTTTTAATAATTTAAGTTTAAGAACTCCGTTTTTAAAAGTGGCTTTTACCTTTTCTTTTTGATTGATATTTTCAGGTAATTTTAAAGATCTTTTAAACGAACTGTAATTAAATTCTTTATGAATATAACCTTCTTTTTTTTCTTCTTCTTTTTTACTTTTTTTTGCAGAAATATGAAGTCTATCCTTGTCAATAGTAATGTTGAAGTCTTCTTTTGAAAATCCTGGTGTAGCCAATTCAATTTCAAAATTCGCGTCATTTTCTTTAACATTCATAGCTGGCATTAAGCTATGTGATTCAAAAAAATCATCGTTAAAAAAATCTTCAGTATTTAAAAAATTATCTGACATAGAAGTATTCCATGGAAATCGGTTGTTGAAATTAATAAGTGACATAGTATTTGTTTTAAAAGTTAATAATCATTTTTAGTACGATTAAATTTAAGATCTGTACAAGATTTATAAAATGATATTCCTCAAGTTATACTTTTAATTAAAATTATTCATTCCTTTTCATACAAGGTAAAAACAAGTATTTTTTTGAATCAATTTATTTGAGGGGAAAAGTGCTGTCAATAAAAAAAGAAGAACTCATTTTTATTTAATAGACATCTGTACCAAGTGATAGATTTACTCAAGTTATTGATGAATATCATTTTATAAATAAGATGCTTAACATAGCTTTAAGTAAATTTAAAAGGTAACGTCATGAAAAAACTTGTAATTATAATTATGTGTCTTCATTTTAATGTTGTTGGATTTTCTCAAATATTAAATGATATTGATGAAGTTTATCCATTTAATGAAGGAATTGCAGCTGTAAAAAAAGGAAATCAATGGTGTTTTATAAATAAAAAAGGAGAAACGGTTATAGATTTTAGAAATGATTTTGTTTTAACAAAAAACATAGATAAACTAAATAACCTTGTTTATTATCCAGTATTTAAAAATGACAGATGTTTAATAGCAAAATTAGAAGGTGATGTTTATTACTATGGATATATTGATAAATCAGGGAATAATATTGTGAAGCCTCAATATTTAAATGCATCTAACTTTGAAAATGGTTATGCAATAGTTATTAAAACATCAAAGGTTGTAGTTGGGTTTAATAAAGTATTAGATAAAAATGTTGTTTCCAAAAAAATTGAGGAGTTTATTATTGATACTTCTGGAGAAATAGTAAAATATTTAGAAAATCCAAGAGCCGATGATACGCTAAGTAGGAAGCCAAAAACGCCTCCAGCTTTTCATTCAAAAGTTATAGCACCTCATATAGTAGCTGTTCAAAAGAAAGATGATAAATGGGATATTTATGAATTTTAAAATTAAAAATTATGGCACTAAATTTTAATCAATTTGCAATTGAGGCTAATTCTTTTCTACTGGAGTATGCCAAAAAACTTAAAATAGAAGATAGAGACAAAGCTGCACGTGTATTATCGTCAATATTACATGGGTTACGTGAGATAATTTCTACAGAAGAATCATTGCAATTAATTGCACAACTGCCTATGTTTTTAAAAGCAGTGTATGTAAATGGTTGGTCAAGTAGAAAAAAGAAAAAAATTAAAAAAACAATTGAGTTTATTGATTTGGTGAATAGGTTAAACGGAGTAACCTCAATAAATGATTTTGAATCGGATGAAGTTACTTTAAAATATATACATACAACATTTTTGGTGTTAAGAAAGTATATTTCATTTGGTGAATTAGAAGACATTAGAACCGAGCTTCCCAGAGATTTAAAATCTATGATATTTGAAGAGTTTAGACTATAAAGTTTAAATAGAATTGTTATGATGGCTATTGTTGAAACATATAAAGAAATTGAAATTAATGTTGATTCAGTCAAGTTGAAAGGAAATTTAAGGTTTGCAGAAAACAGCAAAGGAATCATAATTTTTTCACATGGAAGCGGAAGCAGTAGGTTAAGTATTAGAAATAATTATGTGGCTGGTTTGTTGATGAAAAATGGATTCTCGAGCCTTTTGTTTGATTTATTAACAGTGAAAGAAGATCTTATTTATGAGAACAGATTTAATATTGAATTGTTAACAGATAGACTTGTAAAAGTGACAAAATGGGTTAAAAAACAACCTGATATTAAAAACTTTTCAATTGGGTATTTTGGAGCTAGTACAGGTGCAGCTTCGGCATTATGTGCAGCTGCTAAAGTAGGTGAAGATGTCAAAGCTGTAGTTTCAAGAGGTGGTCGCCCTGATCTTGCCATAAATGATTTATGGAATGTAAAATCGCCTATACTATTGCTGGTTGGAGGAAATGATGAACCTGTGATAGTTTTAAATAATCAGGCTAAAAAAGAAATTAATACAATTTGCGAATTGAAAATTATTGAAGGTGCTTCTCACTTGTTTTCTGAAGCGGGCAAGTTAGATGAGGTTGCTAAACAATCAATAAATTGGTTTAATAAGTATTTAATATAATGTTTACAAGTAGGAAAGAAGCTGCTGAAATGCTTGCTGGAAAATTGATAAGTTATTGTAATAACAATAAAGTTGTTATAGTTGCAATTCCAAGAGGAGGTGTTCCAATAGGGGTAGTTATTGCAAAAAAATTACAGGCACCTATAGAAGTGGTATTGTCTAAAAAAATAGGACACCCATTTAATAAAGAATTTGCGATTGGTGCAGTTACTTTAAAAAGTAGATTTTTAGATGATAATATACCAGGAGTTTCAAAGTTATATATTGAAAAAGAAACAAAGCGAATTAGAGATTTATTAGCGCAAAGACAGAAGGAATATCATTTAAATAAAGAATTAATTTCTTTTAAAGATAAAATTATTATTTTGGTTGATGATGGTGTTGCTACCGGAAATACATTACTTTCCAGTATAAAATTAATTGAGCTTCAGAAGCCTGAAAAAATTGTTGTTGCTTTGCCTGTTGCTCCTTATTCAGCGTTGCAAAAAATTCAAAATTTACCTTTTGATATTGAAGTCGTTTGTTTGGAAACTCCTGTTAATTTTCATGCGGTAGGTCAGTTTTATGAAGAGTTTTATCAGGTAAGTGATCAAGAAGTAATTGAATTAATGGAGGAAGCTGCTAAAACTCATTAGGAACTAAATTGCACTATAAAACAATATTTTTTTTAAGTTTAAAACAGAAATAGGGAAGCTAAAACTTCCCTATTTCCTTAAAAGAGTTTAACATTACTATTTAAATTTATCTCATTTTTCAATTATATTCTATGAATACAATAAACTCAAAAACATTTTTTTAAATGGTAAATCTAAACCCTTTGTTTTTCTTGTGCATAACAATTATTTTATTAGAAACAGGAAGCTTTCACTTCCTGTTCCCCTTTGAAAAAATTTTGATAACTTTTTGATATTGAAAATAATCTTTCAAAA
>ERZ1046740.153-NODE-153-length-58676-cov-6.873731_pt1 | contig 58676 bp, 41 predicted proteins | sample MGYA00383093_ERZ1046740 | MGnify/ENA primary metagenome ERZ1046740 (study PRJEB29581, sample SAMEA5548363) | metagenome | biome: marine; feature: coastal; material: water | depth 25 m | study: Short-term variability in the microbial, nano- and picoplankton... | reverse complement strand
TTGTCTTCATTACACTGTTTTTTTGTGTAACGCTATTTCAGGACGAGACATTAAATAAAATTAAAATCTCCTTTTATTTAAAAGGAGATTTTTTTTTCAATATTATTTTTTAGAATAACCCTAAAATAATTCCATTATTGTCAATCTTCAAACCCTCAGAAGCCGTTACACGAGTTTAGATTAGACAGAGACATCATTTGACCAAAAATTTGGAAAAATAAATACAAATCCTACTGCAATTTCAATTCCCTAACAGTAACTTTAAAATTAGTTGGTCTTCCTCTTAGAAATTGATTATCAGAAAAAGATTTTTGCTTTTTTGCCATACAAATAAGAAAGTTACTATACCCTAGTCTATCAATACGTTTTAAATTAAGCTTTGCTTTTTTATCAAAATCTACCGTTGAAAATTGATAAATTATATCGACTCGCAAAATATAGCGATAAAATGCAAAAAAGAATTGTTAAATCATCAATGAAATTATATATTTGCACGTTTATATTAAACGAAATTTTATACTTAAAATAACTTATAATGCAAAACAAAGGACTTATAAAATTATTCGCTATTCTATTCGGATTAGTAAGTTTATATCAATTATCATTTACGTGGTTTACAAAAAGTGTTGAAAACAAAGCACAAACGTATGCAGAAGCTAAAACAGATGACAGCAGAGAGGTTGCAAGATTAGAAAGAGTGTATTTAGACTCAGTTGCAAACAAACCAGTTGTTGATTTAGGTTTTGCTGAATATAGCTACAACGATATTAAGGACAAAGAGTTAAACCTTGGTTTAGACCTTAAAGGTGGTATCAATGCTATTTTACAGGTATCAGTAAAAGATATTTTATTTGGCTTATCAAATGAATCTAAAAACCCTGTTTTTAACGAAGCCCTAGCAAAAGCAACTGAAAAACAAAAAAGTAGTGATGCTACATTTTTAGAATTATTTTTCAAAGAATTTGAAAATGTAAGCAAGGGAACTGTTAAACTTAGCGACCCAAGCATTTTTGGAACAAGAGCTTTAAGAGAAAAAATCAATTTCAATAAAACCGAAGAAGAAGTAGTTGCAGCTATTGAAGAGGAGGTTACCGGATCTGTAAATACCGCTTTTGAAGTTTTAAGAAGTCGTATTGATAAATTTGGGGTAACACAACCCAACATTCAACGTATTGGAAATTCAGGTAGAATTTTAATTGAATTACCTGGAGCAAAAGACATTGATCGTGTAAAAAAATTATTACAAAGTACTGCTGAATTACAATTTTGGGAAGTTTACTCTAACCAAGAAGTTGCTAACTTTATGTTTCAGGCTAATGGTGTAGTTGAAAATCTTTTAAAAGCCGAAAAAGATGTTGAAACTGAAAAAACTGAAGTAAAAGACGAAATTGATGATTTATTAGGTGAAGTTTCAGATTCTTTAGCAACAAAACCTTTAAATAACCTATTTTCAGTATTTTCCCCAAGTATTCCGCAAAATCAAAATCAGGTTTCTTCAATTTTAGGAAATGCCAAAATTGCTGATACTGCCAAAGTAAATAAGTATTTAGCAATGAAAGAAGTTAGAGCTTTATTGCCTAACAATATGAAATACGCGAAATTCTTATGGGATGCTTCTCCATTTACAGCAACATTATCTGCAACAAATGAAGAAGTTGAACTAATTAATTTATACGGAATAAAATCTAATCGAGAAGATATTGCTCCTATTGAAGGTGATGTAATTGATGATGCTAGTCAGGAATTTGGTCAAACAAATAAACCTGAAGTTAGTATGACTATGAACGCTACTGGCACAAGATTGTGGGGAAAAATGACTACTGATAATGTTGGAAAATTTGTAGCTGTAGTATTAGATGATTATGTATATACTGCACCTATAGTAAATACTCCAATTACAACTGGACGTACTTCTATCTCAGGAGGAAGTATGACTGTAAGTGAAGCACAGGATATTGCAAACGTATTAAAAGCTGGTAAGCTACCTGCCGCTGCACATATTATTCAGTCTGAGGTTGTTGGTCCATCATTAGGTCAAAAAGCAATTGACAGCAGTATGAGTTCATTTGCATTAGCACTTGTATTAGTATTGTTATGGATGATTTTTTACTACGGAAAAGCTGGTGGTTTTGCTGATATTGCTTTAGTTGTAAACATCTTGTTTATCTTCGGAATTTTAACTGCCTTTGGAGCAGTACTTACATTACCTGGTATTGCTGGTATTATTTTAACAATTGGTATGTCGGTTGATGCAAACGTAATTATTTTCGAACGTATCAAAGAAGAATTAAATAAAGGAAAAGTATTGAAAGCAGCTATAAAACATGGATTTAGTTTTAAAGGTGCATTATCTGCAATTATTGATGCCAACATTACAACAATGTTAACAGGTGTAATTTTGTATGTTTTTGGTACAGGACCTGTAAAAGGCTTTGCCTATACTTTAATGGTTGGTATTATAACCTCATTATTTACTGCAGTATTTATTACCCGTTTATTAATAGACTGGTATGCTAATCAAGGTAAATCTTTTACATTCAACACAAGTATTACTAAGAATTGGTTTAAAAACATTAATATTGATTTTTTAAAGAAACGAAAAATTGCGTACGTTGTCTCTGGAATATTTATCACAATAGGTATTGGCTCTTTATTCACTAATGGATTAAACTATGGCGTTGATTTTGTTGGTGGAAGAACTTACATTGTGAAGTTTGACAAAGCTACAAATCCAACCGATGTTGCAAACACTTTAAAAGATGCTTTTGAAAGTGCTCCTGAAGTAAAAACTTATGGTGAAGCTAGTCAATTAAAAATTACGACAAAATATAAAATTGAAGAAGAAGGAAATCATGTAGATGATCAAGTTAGAGATTTACTATTTAACGGATTGAAAAGTTATTTACCTGAAGGCATGACCTTAGAACAATTTAAAGTTGATTTTGAAGGAGACAGAACTGCAGGTGTTCAAAGTAAAATTAAAGTTGAACCAACTATTGCCGATGATATCAAAAAGGCTGCTGGATGGGCTATTTTAGGATCGTTGCTGGTTGTATTCTTATACATCTTATTCCGATTTAGAAAATGGCAATACAGCTTAGGTGCAGTTGCAGCAGTATTCCATGATGTATTAATTGTATTAGCAATTTTCTCACTTTTCTGGAAAGTTTTACCATTTGATATGGAAATTGGTCAGTCATTTATTGCAGCTATCCTTACAGTTGTTGGTTACTCATTAAATGATACTGTGGTAATTTTTGATAGAATTCGTGAATTTACAGGAATTCATTCTTCTTGGAAATTTAATAAAATAGTTGATTTTGCATTAAGCAGTACTTTAGGTAGAACTATAAATACATCATTAACCACATTGGTTGTATTATTAGCGATATTCTTATTTGGGGGAGACTCTATTAAAGGATTTATGTTTGCACTAATTGTAGGTGTAATAGTAGGTACATATTCATCATTATTTATTGCTTCACCTATAATGTATGATACAACAAATAAATTAACAAAAAAGAAATAATCATAGATTTTAATTAGAAACAAAAACCGTTTTGAAATTCAAAACGGTTTTTGTTTTTTAAAGTAACAAATAACATTAAAATAACACTCAAAATTAAGTATTGATTCTTAAATTTGCAACAAAGTAATATTATGAGTATAATTAAACTAAACGACAAGTATTTTAAATCGTATATTTCTGAAGAAAAAATACAAAATGCAATTCAAGTATTAGTTGATCAAGTTTCAAAAGATTTAAAGGGTGAAAAACCTCTTTTCATTGGAATTTTGAATGGATCGTTTATGTTCGTAGCTGATTTTGTGCGAAAATACACATCGTCATGTGAGGTTTCTTTTGTAAAATTATCTTCTTACGAAGGAATCGAATCAAATGGTAACGTTAGACAGTTGTTAGGCGTAAATGAAAATTTAGAAGGCAGAACCGTTGTTATTTTAGAGGATATTATTGACACTGGCAATACGCTTCAAGAAATTTATGAAATTTTTAAAGATAAAAAAGTTAAGCAGCTTAAAATTGCTACCTTATTTTTTAAACCAGATGTTTTTAAAAAAGAATTACCTATTGATTATATTGGAATTTCTATTCCTGATAAATTTATAGTCGGATATGGTTTAGATTATGATGGAATAGGTAGAAATTTAAAAAGTATATATCAGTTAACGCACAAACCAAAACATAAAAATATTCTTCTATTTGGCCCTCCAGGTGTTGGCAAAGGAACACAGGCTGATTTATTAAAGAAAAAATACAATTTAACGCACGTTTCCACTGGCGATGTTTTTAGATCGCATATTAAACGAGAAACAGAACTTGGTATTTTAGCAAAATCTTTTATTGATAAAGGAAACTTAGTTCCCGATGATGTTACTATTCAAATGTTGAAATCAGTAGTTAATAATTTACCCGAATCAAGCGGCATTATTTTTGATGGTTTCCCTAGAACTGTAACACAAGCAATTGCTTTAGATGATTTCTTAGAAAAAAAAGGAGAATTTGTAGGTGGAATGATTGCTATTGAAGTTCCGACAAAACTATTAGTAGCCCGTTTATTAGAACGTGGAAAAACAAGTGGAAGACCTGATGACCAGGACGAAAATAAAATTCTAAACCGTTTCAATGAGTACTATACAAAAACGGAAGTTTTAAAAAGATACTACCAGGATCAGAATAAATATTTTGGTGTAAATGGTGTTGGTACTATAAGTGATATTACTAAACTTTTGAGTGATGTTTTTGATAAAATATAATTTTTATTGAATAGTTTAAAATGTTTTATTGTAAACTATTTCAATTTAACAAATTATCTATTAAACAAATAATACAATGACTGAAGGAAATTTTGTTGACTATATAAAAGTATATGCTAGTTCAGGTAAAGGTGGTGGCGGATCTGTCCATTTACATAGAGAAAAGTATATAACAAAAGGAGGTCCTGATGGTGGTGATGGTGGTCGTGGGGGTCATATTATCGTAAGAGCTAATTCAAATTTATGGACTCTTTATCATTTAAAGTTTAAAAAACATTTTAGAGCTGATCACGGTGGGCACGGAAGTAAATCACGCAGCACAGGAAAAGATGGTGAAGATGTGTATATTGATGTTCCCTTAGGTACTATTATTAGAGATGGAGAAACTCAAGAAATCCTTTTTGAAATAACTACTGAAAATACAGAACAAATATTATTAGAAGGTGGAAAAGGAGGACTAGGAAACTGGAATTTTAAATCTCCAACCAATCAAACACCTCGTTATGCACAACCAGGTATTGATGGGCAAGAAGGTTGGTTTCAAATGGAACTAAAATTACTGGCTGATGTAGGTTTAGTTGGTTTTCCTAACGCAGGTAAATCTACCTTACTTTCTGTGCTAACTTCAGCAAAACCAAAAATTGCTGACTATGCTTTCACTACTTTAAAACCAAATTTAGGAATTGTAGAATACCGAAATCATCAAACCTTTGTAATGGCAGATATTCCTGGTATTATTGAAGGTGCAGCAGAAGGAAAAGGCTTAGGTCATCGCTTTTTACGTCATATTGAACGTAATTCTATTTTATTATTTTTAATTCCGGCTGATTCAGACAATATTGAAAAAGAATATGAAATTTTACTGAATGAGCTTAAAAAACACAATCCAGAATTATTAGATAAACAAAAATTATTAGCTATTTCCAAATGTGATATGCTAGATGATGAATTGAAAGAAGAAATAAAAAAAGAACTTCCTTCTGGAATTAAAACATTGTTTGTTTCATCAGTAGCTCAGCAAGGATTAACAGAACTGAAAGATGCTCTTTGGAAAATACTAAATGATTAAATTCATTTTGAACTCATAAAATATATAATTAATATTTTATTTATAGAATAATTGACCTTAATTTGTTAGTACTATTGGTAAAACAAACTCAGTTGTTACAGGCATATTTCTTTTGATGGCGGGCGATAAAATTGGCAGTTTCTGTAAACTGACTTTTAAAATACTATCAAATTCAGGAAATATTTTTTTTGTTTCATCAGAAATCTGAATATTTGATAAACTCGTTTTTCCCACAGAATTTACCTTTAATTTAACCAAAACAGTATCTTGTACTTTTCCACTTGCATTTAAAGTATGTTCTTTCAAAGCTCCATAAATATGCTGAGCCATTTCTAACTGAAAACAAATTTGTTGTTTTTCTCGTGAAGGAATGTCCTTACAATTTGGAAATAATGGAAAAGCATCAACAGACGTAAAATCAACAATTGTATCAACCTCTTTTATAGGTTCTTTTTTATATTGCTGCTCAAAAAATGAACACGACATTAATAATACTACACAACAAATAAATGTAAAATATTGCTTCACAATTGATTTTTAATTCAATATGTGAAAATACAACTTTTTTAGAAATCACAATTTAATTAATACTTAACTTTAAGTATTAGTAAATTGATTTATTCATTTGTCTTAAATAAACATTAATTATAATTAATAATTTAATTATACATTTGAACCATAATTATTGACACATATGGATATATTTTTATTAATCATTGGTTTTTTATTTGTGTTATTAGGAATTATAGGTTCATTTTTACCCATATTACCTGGTCCCTTAACAAGTTGGATAGGATTGTTAATTCTTCATCTTACAGAGGTGGTTCAAATGAATTGGGTCTTTTTAGGAATTACTTTTGCAATTGCATTTATAATTTGGCTCATAGATTATTTTATTCCAGCTATGGGAACAAAAAAATTTGGAGGCACAAAATATGGTGTTATTGGAACCATGGTGGGATTAATAATTGGTTTGCTCTCTCCTATTCCATTCGGTATAATTATAGGTCCGTTCGTTGGTGCTTTTATTGGTGAAATGATAAATGAAAAAAACTCAGGCAAAGCTTTAAAAGCTGCATTTGGATCATTCATTGGTTTTTTAACATCGGCTTTTATGAAATTTATAGCTGCAGTAATATTTACAGGCTTATATATTTCAATATTTTGGGATTATAAAGAAGCATTTTTTACATTTTAAACCATTATAAAATAAAAAAAGCGTCCCGGTTTTTCGGGAAGCTTTCCATTGGTTTAAAAAACCTATTGACGTTTTAAACGTCAAAACAACACAACTTTTCTGCTCTAAGCAGGTAACAAAGATATAAAATATTGTTAGATTACAAATTCTAATCACTTTTTCTTTTGAAATTACCAATTTTTATGAATTGGTTGTATCTTTGCAAATCGTTAAAATTTAAAGAAATCATAAAACAGCAAACATGCAATTATCACCACTTGAAATAGTTAGAAGGGAATCATTACAAAAACTACGTGAGTTAGGCATTAATCCTTACCCTGCGGAAGAATTTAAAACAACCGCAACAATTGAAGACATCCTTTCAAAGTTTGATAAATTTGAAGGAAAAGAGGTTGTACTTGCTGGCAGAATGATGAGTAGACGAATTATGGGAAAGGCCTCTTTTGCTGAATTAAAAGATGCAACTGGGAGAATGCAAATTTACCTGAACCGTGATGAAATGGCTGAAGGAGAAGATACAACTTCCTATAACACTGTATTCAAAAAATTATTGGATATGGGTGATATTATTGGAATTAAAGGTGAAGTTTTTAAAACTAAAGTAGGTGAATCATCCATAAATGTTAAAGAATTAACAGTTCTTTCAAAAAGTTTAAAACCATTACCTGTTGTAAAAACAGATGCTGATGGAAATGTTCATGATGCTTTTTCTGATGCAGAGCAGCGCTACCGTCAACGTTATGTTGATTTAATTGTGAACGATCATGTAAAAGAAACTTTTGTTAAACGTACAAAAATTACAAATTCAATCCGTAATTTTTTTAATGATCGTGATTATTTAGAAGTTGAAACTCCTATTTTACAACCAATTCCTGGTGGAGCGGCAGCTCGTCCGTTTATGACTCACCACAATGCTTTAGATATGCCTTTATACTTACGTATTGCAAATGAACTGTATTTAAAACGACTAATTGTTGGAGGCTTTGATGCTGTGTACGAATTTGCAAAAGACTTTAGAAACGAAGGAATGGACAGAACACACAATCCAGAATTTACAGTAATGGAATTATATGTAGCATATAAAGATTACAACTGGATGATGAATATGACCGAAGAGTTATTAGAAAAAGTTGCTATTGACTCTAACGGAACTACTGAAGTTAAAATTGGTGAAAATGAAGTAAGTTTTAAAGCACCCTATCCAAGAGTTCCAATTTTAGAAGCTATAAAAATTCATACTGGTTATGATGTTGCGGGATTGAATGAAGTTGAATTGCGCGAAGTTTGTAGAAAAGTTGGCATTGAAGTGGACGAAACAATGGGTGTAGGAAAATTAATTGATGAATTGTTCGGAGAAAAATGTGAACACCACTACGTTCAACCAACATTTATTACTGATTATCCAAAGGAAATGAGTCCTTTAACAAAAGAACATCGAACAAATCCCGCGCTTACAGAACGTTTTGAATTAATGGTTAATGGTAAAGAATTGGCTAACGCCTATTCTGAGTTAAATGATCCAATTGACCAACGTGAACGTTTTGAAGACCAGTTAAAGCTTTCAGAAAAAGGTGATGACGAAGCAATGTTTATTGATCAAGATTTCATTAGAGCTTTAGAATACGGTATGCCTCCAACATCAGGTATTGGTATTGGAATTGATCGTTTGGTTATGTTTATGACCAATAACAGCTCTATTCAAGAAGTACTATTCTTTCCTCAAATGAAACCAGAAAAAAAAGCACCTGCAGTGGAATTAAATGATGATGAAAAAATGGTGTATGATATTCTTAAAAAAGTTGAAGAAATTTTGTTATCCGATTTAAAATCTGAAAGTGGTTTAAGCAACAAAAAATGGGACAAAACTATTAAAGGCTTAACAAAAAATAACATTGCCAAAGTAAATAATACCGATAAAGGTTTGTTTGTTGAGTTAGTTTAAGCACTTTAACATAAATATTATTTAAAAGGAATTACCTAATGGTAGTTCCTTTTTTTATTATGTAATCACAAATAATTCTAATCTAACATTCGAAAAAAACAATAATAAATGTTGATACTTTCCTAACAAATAGCATTTAAATTAAATTATTTAGCAATAAAGAGTTACAAAAAATTTAGCGTATCAATAAATGTTTTTTAAATTTGCAAACCTATTCTAATCTATGCTTTAAACATAGATTTTTAAAAGCTTTCAATTTAGACAAATTAGATGAAACAAAGAATTTTAATAGTGAACAGTGGTGGAGATTGCCCTGGCATGAATGCAGTAATTAGAGCTATTGTTAAACGATCTTATACCGAAGCAAACTGGGAAGTTTTTGGCAGCATAAATGGTTTTGATGGAATTTTAGCTGAACCTTTAGAAATAATTCGATTAACAAAAGAATTAACTTCTGGAATTCACAGAAAAGGAGGAACCATTTTAATGACCAACAATAAAAGAAATCCTTTTAACTACCCTGTTAAACAAAAAGATGGTTCATATAAAAATGAAGATGTTACTGATAAATTGATTTATAACCTGCGCGTTTTAAATTTTGATGCAGTAATTCATATTGGAGGTAACGAATCTCATAAAATTTCATATAAATTATCTCAAAAAGGGGTGAATATAGTGGGAATTCCAAAAACTATAAACAATGATTTATCAATTACTGATTATACATTTGGATTTCAAACGGCTGCTCAAATTGCGACAGACGCTGTTGATAAATTAACCACTACAGCAAACTCTCATAACCGTGTATTAATTTTAGAAGTAATGGGACGCAATGCAGGTTGGATTGCTTTACACGCTTCTATAGGAGGTGGTGCAAATGTTTGTCTAATCCCTGAAATTCCATTTGATATGGAAAAAGTAATTGAAAAATTAAAGTCCAGATATACTTCAGAAGGTAGAGGATTTGCCAATATTGTTGTTGCTGAAGGAGCATTTGAAAAAGGAACAAAAACCAACATTGAATCTGGCGCTATTTCTAGAAAAATAACAGCCAGATTAAAAGAAATGAATTTTGAAGCAGATATTAGAGAAACAATTTTAGGGCATTTGCAAAGAGGTGGAACTCCAATGGCTTTTGACCGAGTATTGGCTACAGAATTAGGAGTAAAAGCATTTGATTTAGTAAAAAATAAAACATTTGGAACTATTGCCGTTCATCAAAACTCAAAATTAACTCATATTAATTTAGAACAAGTAATAGATCAACACAATAAAGTTCAATTAACACATAATTTAATTAGAACTGCAAAAGGAATTGGAATAAGTTTTGGAGATTAATTTTCAAAGAAACATTGTAAAAATATAGATAGAAAAAAATGAAGAAAAGAGCTTTAGTATTAACTGGAGGTGGCGATTGCCCGGGATTAAACGCCGTAATTAGAGGAATTGTCAAAAGAGCAGCTCAAACTGAAGATTGGGAGGTTGTTGGTAGTATTCAATCTTTTGATGGAGTATTGCGCGAACCAACTGAAACAGTTGTTTTAGATGAAAAATCAGTAGCGGGAATTCATTTTCAGGGAGGTACTATTTTAGGAACTACAACTAAAGGTGGTCCACTAGCTTGGCCGGTAAAGGAAAATGATGGTACATGGTCATTTGTTGATCGCTCAGATGAAATGATTCGCAAATTGGGTCATATGGGTATTGATGCTGTTATAAATATTGGTGGTGATGGCTCGCAACGTATTTCTCAAAAACTTTTTGAAAAAGGGTTAAATATTATTGGTGTTCCAAAAACAATTGATAACGATTTATCTTCTACCGATTATACTTTTGGATTTCAAACAGCCGTACAAATTGCAACTGAATCTGTAGATAAACTTGTAACTACAGCTGCTTCACATAATCGAGTTATAATTTTAGAAGTTATGGGTCGTGATGCAGGTTGGATAGCTTTAAATGCTGCAATTGCCGGTGGTGCTGAGATTTGTTTAATACCAGAAATTCCATATGATATTAATGTTATTCTTGATGTAATTAATAAACGATTTGTTGACGGAAAAGGACATGTAAATATAGTAGTTTCTGAAGGAGCAAGGCCAATTGATGGAGATGTTTTAAGAGAAGTTAGCGATGAAATTGGGAATGAAAACTTAAAACTAGGAGGAATTGCAAATAAATTATTAAAAGACTTGAAAGCTGCAGGATGTAAAGCTGATATGAGAGAAACCGTATTAGGCCATTTACAACGAGGTGGTGTACCTATTGCTTTTGACCGTATTTTAGCTACTCAGTTTGGAGTGAAAGCAATGGAATTAGCCTTGGAAGGTACATTTGGAGAAATGGTTGCCTATCAACACCCTAATATTGTATCAGTTCCATTTATTGATGCAATTAGTAAATATAACGTTGTAAAAACAGATTCTTCATTAGTTCAAACGGCCAGAGGAATTGGATTGTCTTTAGGAGACAAGTAATAATTAAGACAATATCTTTGTTGAGATTATTTAAATTAAAAATAGAAGACTGAGTTTTTCGAAGTCTTTCAGAATAAAAAAAGGAATTACTTTATTGTAGTTCCTTTTTTTGTAAACTTCAAATAATTGTGCACGAACTAATTTAATTTTTACAGCTATTTAGTATAGGAAATAGCTAACTTATTTGAGTTAAAACCAATCTAAAATTCATATATTCGACTCTGTTTTAAAACTTTTAAAAAAATAATATGTTAAATAAATTTAAAGGATTTACCCGTGCATTTTGGACTGCAAATATTGTTGAATTACTTGAAAGAGCGGCTTACTATGGTGTATTTATTGTAATTACACTCTACCTATCAAGAATTTTAGGTTTTTCAGATGTTGAAGCTGGTCTAATTTCAGGTGTATTTTCAGGTGGTTTATTTTTACTACCAACATTCACCGGTGCCTTAGCCGATAAAATAGGGTTTAAATATTCCTTATTAATAGCTTTCTCTCTTCTAACCATTGGGTACTTTGGTCTAGCTATTATACCAACAATATTAGAATCTGCTGGTCTTGTTGATTACTCTGATGAAATTAAATTTACAGGATTGTTAGAATCCATTCAACAATGGGCTATTGTCCCCGTGATGATTGTGATTATGATTGGTGGTTCTTTTATTAAATCAGTAATTACTGGCACTGTTGCCAAAGAAACCACTACATCAACAAGAGCTCAAGGATTTTCAATTTTTTATATGATGGTGAATATTGGAGCCTTTTCTGGAAAAACCATTGTAAAACCACTAAGAATGTCAATGGGAGATATGGGATTGGTATATATAAATTATTTTTCAGCCTTAATGACATTCCTAGCTTTATTTATGATTATTTTGTTTTACAAAAGTTCCAAGCATGAAGGTGAAGGCAAAACATTAGGTGAAATTTGGAATGCTTTAATGAAAGTTGTTACTAACGGACGTTTAGTATCTTTAATTATTATAATCACCGGATTTTGGATGGTTCAACATCAGCTATATGCTACCATGCCAAAATACGTTTTAAGAATGGCTGGTGAAGGTGCTTCTCCTTCTTGGTATGCGAACGTAAATCCCTTAATAGTTGTACTAACAGTAACTTTTGTAACCCGAATAATGGCAAGTAAAACACCTCTATTTTCAATGACTGTTGGAATGTTTATTATGCCCTTATCGGCATTAGCAATGGCTTCAGGAAACTGGTTTAATGGTGCTGAAATTAATTTAGGTTTTATTAGTATGCATCCAGTAGCTTTTATGATGATTGTGGGTATTGCACTACAAGCACTCGCTGAATCTTTTATTTCACCAAGGTTTTTAGAATTTTTCTCATTACAAGCCCCTAAAGGTGAAGAAGGCTTGTACCTTGGTTTTAGTCACTTACACTCATTCTTAGCATCTATAATTGGGTTTGGTTTATCTGGATATTTATTATCAAAATATTGTCCCGATCCTCGATTATTTGAAACACATGATGCTTGGGAGTTAGCTGCTAGTAATGCACATTTTATTTGGTATTATTTTGCTGCTATTGCATTAACATCAGCTATTTCATTGATTATTTATGGGAAAGTTATTAAACATTTAGATGCAAAAACAATTAAATAAAAACTCATGAAATATACACTTAAAATAGTAGCTATTATTTGCTGTTTAGCAACTCTAAGTTGCAATCAGCCTAAAGAAAAATCTAAAAATATGACTGAAAATCTTCTTTTACAAGAATGGACAGGTCCTTTTAAAGGTGTTCCTGCTTTTGATAAAATGAATTTAGAAGATTTAAAACCTGCCCTAGAAAAAGGTATGGAATTACATTTACTAGATATTGACAATATCATAGCAAACACCGAATATCCTACTTTTGAAAATACCATTATTCCTTTAGAGAAAGCTGGTGAGTCCCTTGATAGAGTTCAAACATATTTTGGTATTTGGAGCGCTAATGTGTCTTCTACTGAATTTAGAAAAATTCAAGCTGAAATGGCGCCGGTTTTATCTGAATTTCGTTCAAAAATTTCTCAAAATGAAGCTCTATTCAAAAAAATTAAAACAGTTTATGACAATTCATTAAAAACACCTTTAGAAGATGATCAACAAAGAGTTGTACAACTTACCTATAAAGGTTTTGCTATGAATGGTGCTGAATTAGATGCCGAAAAGAAAAAACGCTATGCTGCAATTAACAAAGAACTTTCTTCATTATATACAAAATTTGCAAATAATGTGTTAGCTGACGAAGAAAATTATGTAGTGTATTTGACCAAAAATGAGCTAGGTGGTTTATCGGAATCTATTATAAAGTCAATGGCTAAAATCGCTTTAGATAAAGATAAAAAAGGAATGTATGCTGTGCCGAACACGCGATCATATATGGATCCTTTCTTGACATATTCCACAGAACGTAAATTACGTGAAAAAGTTTGGACAAACTATTATTCTCGTGGAGATAATGGTGATGAATTTGACAATAACCAAATTATTGCGCAAATTTTAAAATTAAGAAAAGAACGAGTAGGTATACTTGGCTATGATAATTTTGGTGATTGGAGACTACAAAATCGCATGGCTAAAACACCACACAATGCAATGAAATTAATGAATGTAGTTTGGCCTGCGGCTATTGGAAGAGTGAAAGAAGAAGTTTCCGACATGCAAGCTATAGCAAATAAAAATGGGGATAATATTATTATTGAACCTTGGGATTACCGTTTTTATGCCGAAAAAGTTAGAAAAGATAAATACGATTTAGATTCAGATGAAGTAAAACAATATTTACAATTAGATAAATTAACCGAGGCACTATTTTTTGTAGCAGATGAAGTTTTCAATTATAATTTTACTCCTGTTAAAGAAGGGTCAGTTCCTGTATTTCATGAAGATGTTAAAGTTTGGGAAGTAACAAACAAAAGCAATGGAGAACATATTGGTTTATGGTATTTAGATCCTTTTGCACGTTCTGGAAAAAGATCAGGTGCTTGGGCAACAACTTATAGAAGTCATTCTACTTTTGATGGTAAAAAAAATGTGTTAGCTTCAAACAATTCAAACTTTGTAAAACCTGCCCCAGGAGAAGCTTTATTAGTTTCTTGGGATGATGCTTCAACATTTTTACATGAATTTGGCCATGCATTGCATTTCTTCTCATCACAGGTAAAATATCCAAAATTAAATAGTGGCGTTAGAGATTATACCGAATTTCAGTCGCAAATACTAGAACGCTGGCTTTCTACTGATAAATTGATTAATCAATTCTTAGTTCATTATAAAACTGGTGAGGTAATTCCTAAAAAATTGGTTGATAAAATTAAAAAATCAGCTACTTTTAATCAAGGCTTTGCAACAACTGAATATTTGGCTTCAGCCATTATGGACATGAAATTACATATGGCAGACCCAGCAAACATTGATATTGATGCTTTTGAAAAAGAAACACTTGCTAAATTAAATATGCCAAAAGAAATTGTTATGCGTCACAGAACACCGCATTTTGGACATGTCTTTTCAGGTGAAGGTTATGCAACAGCTTATTATGGCTATATGTGGGCCGATGTATTAACATCTGATGCTGCAGAAGCATTTACTGAAGCTCCAGGAGGATTTTATGACAAAGAGTTGTCGGCAAAAATGGTGAAATATTTATTTGCGCCTTGCAATTCAATGGATCCAGCTGAAGCTTATAAATTATTTAGAGGGAGAGATGGTAAAATTGATGCTTTGATGAAGGATAGAGGATTTTCTGTTAATTAAAAAACAATAAAAGGAATTACCACAAAGTAGTTCCTTTTTTTTAGATTTTTGAAAGCGATATTTTAGTGCCGTTTAGTATTCCTTACAGTAAGGAATAAATGACTAATCTCAATAAATGCGTTGAGCAATATCATTACTAACAAAAGTTTATTCTAATAACTTGTGTGTAGTTTTATAATTAACATAAAACTATAAAAACAAGATTATGGAAAAAAAACATAAAATTATCCAAGTATATGCTATTATTATATGCATAATTACGGTTATTACAGTTATTATTTCAGTTACAAGTTTAGTGTCAGCAACCATAGACAAAAGCAACCCTTTATACGCAAACAGGTACGATGTGCATTTAACATCTTTTGAAAATTTCAAAATGAATGCACTAAAGTCAGTTGATGAAAATCAAACTTATATTCCTGATGATGTTATATTGTTAAAAATGTATGAAGATGCTAAAGAAGATAAAATTAATTTAATTCTACATCAAACAAATCGTACAATTATTGTCAGTAGTTTTATCATTGCTATTTGTGTAATTCTTTTTGTTTCCCACTGGGTAATTCTTAAAAGAATTGGAAAAGAAAAGGTAAAAATCATTCATTGAATTTTAATCTCTTTTTAAACTGCTTACAATTTCAATATACTTAGAAAAATTACCACACCACAGTTCTTTTTTTTAATCTTTAAAATTAGTAACTTGTTAGATCATTTTTTATCACATAAAAAAATTAAGCCATGTTCAAAAAACCGATTCCTTTCAACAAAAAATTGCTGGCTAATTATATCAAACTCATTTTTCTATTTATTGCTTTTAATACAACTTTTGCTTCCAACATAATTGAAACAGATACTATTGGTTCAAATAGGTATAAAGGTGCAGTAATAGATAGCAAATCAAAAAAACCACTAATTTTTGCTTCTTTAGTTGTTAATCAAACAAATATTAGCACTGTTACCAATACTCAAGGTGAATTTTTATTAAAAGTTCCTAAAAATAAACGCAACAATACTGTTACTATTTCATTTTTGGGATACACGAGTAAAGTGGTAAAGCTTTCCAATTTAAAAAAAGACAAAAATATTATTAAGCTTGAAACTCATATTGAGGAACTTTCAGAAATACAAATAACTACTAAAGACGCTCTTTCATTGGTAAAAGAAGTTTTCAAACGGAAAAGTAAAAACTACCTCAACAGTTATGCAAAAATGACTGCATTTTATAGAGAAACAACAAAAAAAAGAAAAACCTATGTCTCATTGTCTGAAGCTGTTGTAGATATATATAAACAGTCTTACAATAATGACAGAAGAGATATTTTACAACTTTTTAAATCTAGAAAAAATACTGATTATAAAAAACTAGATACCATTGCTTTTAAATTAAAAGGAGGTCCATTTAGCACATTATATTTAGATGTAATGAAATATGATTTGTTCTCAACTAACTTTAGCGAACGTTATGATTTTAACTTTGACAAATCAACCAAAATTGACAACAGGCCTGTATATGTTGTTAACTACAAACAAAAAAAAGGTATTAATAATCCGTTATATTACGGCAAATTATATATTGATGCTCAAACCTTAGCTCTAATCAGTGCAAAATTTAAACTGAATTTAGAAAATATTTCTGAAGCTCGAAAACTATTTATTTTAAAAAAACCAAAAAAGGCACAGGTTACACCTATTCAGGCCGAATATCTTGTTAATTACCGTCAAAAAAATGGTAAATGGTATTATGGTTATAGTAGAATACAGTTAGGTTTTAAAGTAAATTGGGACAAACGATTGTTCAATACCATTTATTATTCTACTATGGAAATGGCCATTACTGACTGGAAAAAAACTAACGAAAAACCTTTTATTAAATATAGAGACCGACTAAAATCTACAGTTATTATGACCGACGAGGCTTCAGGTTTTTCTGACCCCAATTTTTGGGGCGAATACAACGTAATTGAACCTGAAAAACCAATTGAGTCTGCCATTAAAAAAATTAGAAGACAACTAAGAAAAAATAAATAAAAAAGAATGAAATATGCTTCATTTTTTTGAATTTGTGAATTACACTGTTTTTTTGTGTAACGCTATTTCAGGACGAGACAAAATATTAATTAAAAAAAAGTCCTTTCATATTGAAAGGACTTTTTTATTTTTACACCAATGCAACGAACAAGTCACCAATTTGAAATTTCAAATATTTCTGAATTTAAATATCAGCTGCTGTTATGGTCTCAACAATTTCAAAAAGTAGTTTGGTTAGACAGTAATAACTACAGTCAACAATATTCTAATTTTGATGCGGTTTTAGCAGTTGATTCCCTTTTAGAAATTAAAAGCTCTCATAAGAATGCTTTTGAAAATCTGAAAAATTTTCAAACAAACATCAGCGATTATCTTTTTGGCTATTTAAGCTATGATTTAAAAAATGATGTTGAAAATTTAACCTCTACCAACTTTGATGGTTTAAACTTCCCTGATTTATACTTTTTCCAACCTAAAAAAATATTTTTCATTAAAGGAAATAGTGTTGATATTAAATATTTAAATGATTTTAAAAATGAAATTCAGACAGATTTAACAGCAATAAAACTTGTTAAAAGTCGAAAGTCAAAAGTCAAAAGTCACATCAATATAAAACTTAGAATTCATAAAGATGAATACTACAAAAAAATAAATACTGTTTTAAATCACATTCGCAGAGGCGATATTTATGAAGCCAATTTTTGCCAAGAGTTTTACAGTGAAAACACGACTATAAATCCCATTGAAATTTATCAAAATTTAAATGAAATTTCAAAACCACCTTTTGCTACTTTTTTAAAATTAGAAGATAAGTACTTACTTTCAGCTTCACCTGAACGTTACTTAAAAAAAGATGGAAATAAAGTTATTTCACAACCTATCAAAGGAACCGAAAAAAGAGCAGATTCAAAAGAAGAAGATTTAATTTTAATTTCAGAATTGGAGAAAAATCCAAAAGAACGTGCTGAAAATATAATGATTGTGGACTTGGTGAGAAACGATTTATCTCGTTCAGCAATTAAGGGTTCTGTTAAAGTTAATGAATTATGCAAAGTGTATACTTTTAAACAAGTGCATCAATTAATTTCAACCGTTTCATGTAAAGTAAAAAATAATATTCATTCTGTTGATATTATTAAAGATACATTTCCTATGGGAAGTATGACAGGTGCTCCAAAAATTTCAGCAATGAAAATTATAGAAAAACTCGAAGAAACAAAACGAGGTATTTATTCAGGTGCTGTTGGTTATTTTACACCAAAAGGAGATTTTGATTTTAATGTAATAATAAGAAGTATTTTGTATAATTCTACAAAAAAATACGTGTCATATTCGGTGGGTGGAGCTATTACAGCACAATCAATTCCTGAAAAGGAATATGAAGAATGCTTGCTGAAAGCAAAAGCCATGAAACAGGTTTTATTAAACGGAAATTAGTTACATTTACGCAAGTTATGATTAGAGCTTTTAACCAACATATTAATACAAACTTACCTTTTTTAAAGTCTAAAAAATTATTGGTTGCTATTTCTGGAGGAATTGACAGCGTAGTGCTTACTCATTTATTATTTAGAGCCAAACTCAATATCTCTTTGGCACATTGTAACTTTTCACTTAGAGGTAAAGAAAGTAATAAAGATGAACGATTTATACTTCAACTTGGTAAAACCTTAAACATACCTGCTTACTCTATAACTTTTAACACCAATAGTTATGCAAAGGAAAAAGGCATTTCAACACAAATGGCTGCTCGTGATTTAAGATACAATTGGTTTAAGCAATTATGTAAAAAACAAAAACTCGATTACGTAATTACCGCTCATCATAAAGATGATGAAATTGAAACATTCATAATTAATTTAACACGAGGAACAGGTCTTGACGGACTTAAGGGAATCACAGCTATTAATAATAATATTGTTCGCCCCCTATTACCGTTTTCACAAGAAGAAATTTTAATATATGCCACAAAAAATAAATTACAATGGCGCGAAGACAGTAGTAATTCATCCATAAAATATATTCGAAATAAAATTAGACACAAGGTGGTGCCTATTTTAAAGGAAATAAATCCAAATTTATTAAATTCCTTCTCCAACACATTGGATTACTTAAATGATAGCAGACAAATTATTTCTGACAGAATTGAACAAGTTTCAAAAAATATTATAACTCAAATAGATAATGAAACACATTTTAATTGCAAAGAAATTTTAAAATTATCCAATCCAAAGGCATATTTATATGAATTTTTAAAAAGCTATAATTTTACCGAATGGAATGATGTTTGTGAATTGTTAAAAGCTCAAAGTGGCAAACAAATTTTCAGTAAAACTCATCAATTATTAAAAAATAGAGATGTTTTAATTTTAACAGAAATTAAGTTACAAAAAGAAGCTGGTACTTTTAAAATCAAAAAGAATACAATAAAAATTTCTGATCCAATTAAACTGAAATTTGAAACTATACATATTCCTTTTGAAGGGAAAAACAAAAAAAGTGCTTTTGACTATATTTTTTCCGATTCTGAAAAAATCATATCATTAGATTTAAACAAACTTCAATTCCCTTTATTAATTAGGAAATGGCAAAAAGGTGATTATTTTTCTCCAGTCGGACTAAAAGGTAAAAAGAAGTTAAGCAAGTTTTTTAAAGATGAAAAATTATCTGTCCTCGAAAAAGAAAACACATGGATTTTAACTTCAAACAACGAAATTGCCTGGGTTATTGGAAAAAGGTTAGATGAAAGATTTAAAGTTACTAATCTTACCTCAGAAATATTAAAAATTAAAATTTTGTAACTTTGCTTAATATGAATCTTTCTGCTAAAAATTTTATTTTTTTAATTTCACTATTAACATCCTCAATTATATTTTCACAAGAATTGAAGAAAGAAGAAAAAAAAAGTTTGCCAGTTCCTAATAGCATCTATTCTATTAAATCAACTTCTCTTAACTTTTATAGTAAATTCAACTTAAATAACAGATTGAATTTAATGCATTACAGCTTTGTCTATTTGAATAAATATAATATTGAGGATAGTGATTTTTCATTCCCTATTTCACCTTTCGGAAGAAAACCAAGCAGTTTAATTTTTGATACTCATAAGGATATTTATCATTCTTTGAACTTAAAAAGCAGTTTTTTTAAAGTTTCAGAATTATATAACACGAACTACAGAGGGGGAAAATAAACAATTACAAAAAAAACGATTTCGTTAAATAACCATTACAATATGTCTAATTTTAAGGTAGTTTCGTATTTTCGACCAAATAACTAATAATCATGCACAAACAGCCTAAACTTACCAGATTTAACGAAAACGTGTTATCAAAATACCAAATTTACAACAGTATTTTTATGACATTACCTTTTGACACTATTTCAAAAACAGGTGTGTTATTACCTCTTTTTCATGAAACATGTCAATCTGGATTTTTAAACAAAAAAACCCCAGTACAAATTGTTGAATCCTTTTTCAATAATTACTTCCAAAATTCAACGGAAGAGGAAAAAATAAATTTACTTTTTAGATTTATTCAATATATTGAGCGCCAAGTGGTTTTGTTTGATGCCATTGAAGATGCATCTTTTCCTGTAATTAATAATATGGATGGTTTTGGAACTATGCGGAATACAAAAGAAACTGCCTTTCAGGAAAATAAAAAAGAAGTATTAAAAAAATTTTTAGAAGACTTTAAGGTTCGTATTGTTTTAACAGCTCATCCAACACAATTTTATCCAGGTCCGGTTTTAGGTATTATAACGGATTTGGCAGAGGCAATTGAAAAAAACGATTTGCTTTTAATAAATAAATTATTGGCTCAGTTAGGAAAAACACCTTTTTTTAAACACGAAAAACCAAGCCCCTTTGACGAAGCAGTTAGTTTAATATGGTATTTAGAAAATGTTTATTATCACTCATTGTCTGAAACTTATAGCTATATTCAGAATAATGTTTTTGATGATGAAAAAATTTCAAATGAAATTATTGATCTTGGATTTTGGCCCGGAGGTGACAGAGACGGAAATCCATTTGTAACTACAGAAATAACGCTAAATGTTGCCAAACGTTTAAAACAAACCATACTAAAAAATTATCACCGAGATATTCGAATTTTAAAAAAGCGCTTAACTTTTACTGAAGTTGAACACCATATTGCAGAATTAGAAAAATTATTATTTGACAATAGTGTAAATCCTAATTTAAATACAATGCTTTCTTTGGAAGAATTTCTGGAAAAATTGAACCATATTAAAGAAATTATTGTTGATAAACATCAATCTCTTTTCAAAGAAGAAATTACTCATTTTATTAATAAAGTTCATTTATTCGGTTACCATTTTGCTACTTTAGATATAAGGCAAGATAGTAGAGTGCATCATAATGTTTTTTCCAAAATAGTTACAACATTAATTGAAAAAGGTAACAAAACATTTCCAGAAAATTATTTAGAATTAAGTGAAAATAAACAAATAAATATTCTTTCACATATTGAAGATTCTGTTGATATTTCAATTTTTACTGATGAAATTGTTACTAAAACATTGGGGTCAATAGTTGCAATTAAAACAATACAAAAAAGTAATGGAGAACGAGGTGCAAACCGTTACATTATAAGTAACAATCAAACAGCTGTAAATGTGATGGAAACATTTGCAATGTTCAATTTATGTGGTTTTAAACACAATATAACTGCTGATATTATACCTCTTTTTGAAACCATTAATGATTTGTCAAATGCTGAAAGCGTAATGAAAACATTGTATTCTAATGAAGAATATATGAAGCATTTAGCACAAAGAGGAAACAAACAAACTATTATGCTTGGTTTTTCAGATGGAACAAAAGATGGAGGGTATTTAATGGCTAACTGGAGTATATACAAGGCTAAGGAAACCTTAACAAAAATATCAAGAGATTACGGAATCAAAGTAATCTTTTTTGATGGTAGAGGTGGTCCTCCTGCCCGTGGTGGTGGAAAAACACATCAGTTTTATGCTTCTTTAGGACCAACAATTGAAAATAAAGAAATTCAATTAACAGTTCAAGGGCAAACTATTAGTTCAAATTTTGGAACTCAAGATGCTGCTCAATACAATATTGAGCAATTATTAAGCGCCGGTATTTCGAATGAAATATTTAGTAGTGCCAAAAATTTAATGACTAAAAATGATGTTAAAATTATGGAAGATTTGGCATCTTCAAGCTATAAAGTTTATTCAGATTTTAAAAATCACCCTAAGTTTTTACCCTATTTAGAAAGAATGAGTACTTTAAAATATTATGCAAAAACTAATATTGGTAGTCGTCCTTCAAAACGATCAAATAGCAGTGAATTAAACTTTTCCGATCTAAGAGCTATTCCTTTTGTTGGTTCTTGGAGTCAATTAAAACAAAATGTACCAGGATTTTTTGGTGTTGGAACTGCTTTAAAAAAGTTTGAGGACAACGGTGAATTTGATAAGGTTCAGAAATTCTATCAAAATTCTGATTTCTTTCAAACACTTATTGGAAACAGCATGATGTCATTGTCAAAATCATTTTTTGAACTAACACAATACATGCAAAATGACGAAGAATTCGGTGAATTTTGGAATATTATTCACAACGAATTTTTAACCACCAAACGCTTAATTTTAAAGCTTGCAGGTTATGATGAACTAATGCAAAATAATAAAGTTGGAAAGGCATCTATTGACATTCGTGAAAATATTGTTTTACCTTTAATTACTATTCAACAGTACGCATTAATTAATATCCAAACATTATTGAAAAATGGAAATGCAAATCCTGAATTATTAAAAGTGTATGAAAAAATGGTAACACGCTCTTTATTTGGAAATATTAACGCAAGTAGAAATTCAGCTTAAAAATGAATTCAGGACAATTAAGCACTTACGAATACGCTCCTTTTTATAGCAATTATATTACTACAATAGGTAAAGTTGATTTACACGAAGTTTTAAAAACTTCATTTAAAGATTTAATTAAATCATTAAAATACTTGCCTGAAGAAAAATTTTCCTATTGTTATGCTGAAGGAAAATGGACTATTAAAGAACTCATTCAACATATAACAGATGCTGAACGTGTATTAAGCTACAGAGCTTTACGTTTTTCAAGAAATGATACAACTGATTTACCAGGTTTTGATGAAGATTGGTACGTTGATAATTCTAACGGAAATGACAGGTGTATTGAAGATCTACTGATAGAATTTAAATTGGTTAGGAGATCTACAATATCGCTTTTTAAAAGTTTTTCTACTGAAATGTTATCCAAAACTGGCTCAGCAAACGGAAGTGAAATGACGGTAAGAGCTATAGGTTTTATTATTGCTGGTCATCAAACGCATCATTTAAAAATAATAAAGGAAAAGTATCTTTAGAACTTTTAATAACATTTCAAAGCGCTCAAAATTGAGTGCTTTTTATTTTAATAAACTTTTAATTTTAGAAATGTTATATTTGAAGAAACCTAAATAATTATACTTCAATGCACGTATTAAAAAAAACACTACTTGCCTTACTTTTTATTGCTGCAATTGCTATTGTAGGCGGATGGATATATTACAATTCTTTAAAACCTGATTATTCAGGTGAAATCTCACTTAAAAATCTTCAGCAAGAAACAACTACCTATTTTGACGACTACGGAATACCCCATATTTATGCTGAAAATGAAGAAGATGCTTTTACCACATTAGGATATGTTCATGCACAAGATAGATTGTGGCAAATGGAGTTATTACGAAGAATTGCTCCTGGAAAATTATCGGAAATATTTGGCAAAGATGCTGTAAAAAAAGATAAGTTTTTTGCAAGTCTCGGTATTGAAGAATCTTCAAAAAAAGCTATTAAAAAAATTGACAAAAAAAGCAAAGCATATCAATTAACACAGGCATATATAAATGGGATAAATCAATTTATCGAAACTGGACCAACTCCCATTGAGTTTACTTTAATTGGAGTAGAAAAATCACCTTTTACAATAAAGGATGTATACAACACAATAGGCTACATGGCTTTTAGTTTTGCAATAGCGCACAAAACAGATCCATTATTAACAGCTATTCAACAAAAACTTGGAGGTGATTATTTAAAAGAGCTTAACATTGATATTGATCCTAAATCAACATTAATTAAAAACGCACATCCCCAAAATAATTATGCTCAAATTTCATCAGAGGTTACTGAATTAATGAATACAACTCCTATTCCTTCATTTATTGGGAGTAATAGCTGGGTGGTTTCAGGAGAAAAATCAAAAAATGGGAAAGTACTTTTAGCTAATGATCCACATATTGGATTTGCACAACCTGCAGTTTGGTTTGAAGCTCATTTAAAAACACCAACTTACGAAATGTATGGTTACCATTTAGCAGGAGTTCCGTTTCCGTTATTAGGTCATAACAGAAATCTCGCCTATGGACTTACCATGTTTGTAAATGATGATATTGATTTTTATCAAGAGGAAAACAACCCATCAAATTCAAACCAATACAAAACATCAGAAGGTTTTAAGAACTACACTACAACTACATCAACTATAAAGGTTAAAGATGCCGAAGATGAAGTTTTAGAAGTGAAAAACTCACAACATGGGCCAATAATTAATAATATAATTATTGGAGTTTCAGATGAAAAACCTATTGCTATGCATTGGATTTATACACAATTAGAAAATAAAGTTTTAAATGCCTTATACGAAATTTCTCACGCAACCAATAAGGATGAATTTAAAGTAGGTGTTTCTAAAATTCATGCTCCAGGTTTAAATATTATGTACGGAGACGCTGAGGGAAATATAGCTTGGTGGGCAGCAGGGAAGTTGTACAAACATCAACCAAACGTAAATTCTAAATTTATTTTAAATGGAAGTTCTGGCAAAAATGAAATTGCAGAATATTTGGACTTTTCAAAAAATCCAATGGCTGAAAACCCATCTTGGAATTATGTTTATTCAGCAAACAATCAACCTGATACTATTGCAAACATTTTATATCCCGGATATTATTTACCTGAAGATAGAGGTAGAAGAATTGTAGAACTTCTAGAACTAAGAAACGATTGGGACAAAGAAAGTTTTTCTAAAATGATAAATGATGTAACCTCATCAGTTGCACCTATAGTTATTAAAGAATTAGTTAAAAATATTGAACATTTAGAATTGAATAAAGACGAACAAAAGGCTCTTGAAATATTAAAAAGTTGGGATGGTTCTAATACCATTGAGCAAATTGCCCCGACTATTTATAATAAATGGGTTTATTTATATTTAAAAAACACTTTTGGAGATGAATTGAATGATAAATTATTCAATCAATTTTTACAAACAACGCTATCAAAACGTACAATTGCTTCTCATATTACTCAAAATGAATCTGTTTGGTGGGATAATATAACTACTCTTGATAAAAAAGAGACAAAAAATGAAATTTTATTGAAATCATTTAAAGAAACCGTTGTAATTTTGCAAAATCAGTTAGGTAAAACGTTTGAAAACTGGGAATGGAGAAAAGTTCACACACTTGAACATAAGCATGCTCTTGGAGCAATTGAATCGTTAAAACCATATTTTAATGTTGGTCCTTTTAGTGTAAATGGTGCAAGAGAAGTTATTAACAACAGAGGTTTTGACTATAATGATTCAGGCCTTTACAAAGTAAAATCAGGGCCATCAACCAGGAGAATTATTGATTTTTCAGATATTGAAAATAGTATAAGTATTTTACCAACCGGACAATCTGGAAACCCTTTCAGTAAATATTATAACAATCAGGCTGAAATGTTTAATAAAGGTGAATTCAGAAAAATGAAATTAAATAAAAACGAAATTATACAAGTCTCAACTAAGTTAAAAGCTATACCTAAAAATGAATAAAAGAATAACCATAAAACAGATTGCACAAGCCTTGCATGTTTCAATTTCAACGGTATCAAAAGCATTGAACGACAGTTATGAAATTAGTGATGAAACAAAAAAGAAAATTCAGGAATACGCAAAACTTCATAAATATAAACCAAATACTTTAGCTCTAAGTTTACAAAACAAAAAAACGAAAACAATTGGAATTTTAATTCCAAATATTTTGGCTTATTATTTTGCAAGAGCGCTTCGTGGTATTGAAAAAATTGCCGCAGAAAAAGGCTATAATATTATAACTTGTATCACAAACGAATCATACAAAAAAGAAGTGAATACTGTTGAAATGCTTTCTAACGGTTCAATTGATGGGTTTATAGCTTGTCTTTCAGTTGAAACATTAAAACTTGAAAAATTTGATCATTTTAAAGATATTATTGACGATGGAACTCCTCTAGTTTTATATGATAGAGTTCATAAAGATATTTGCTGTGATAAAGTTGTAACAGATAATGTTAAAAGTGCCTATAAAGCAACACGTTACTTAATGAAATCGGAATGTAAAAACATTGCATTAATTTCAACCTCTGAAGGATTGAGCATTAACACGTTTAGAGTTAAAGGATATTTAAAAGCGCTTACTAAGTATGGAGTTGAGCCTAAAGAAGAATTAATTATTCGCCAAAATGGAGAGGAAAACCTCAAAGAACGTATTGATCAAATGCTTGATAACAATGAAGTTGATGGTATATTCACTATTGATGAAATATCAGGAGCAATAGCTATTCAGGTTCTAAATGAACGAAATATAGAAATACCAGAAGAAATATCAATTATTGGCTTTACTAACGGTATATTATCACGTTACAGTTCACCTCCATTAACATCTGTAAATCGTTTTGCTCATACTACTGGAGAAGTTGCTGCCAGAAGATTAATTGATAAAATTGAAGAAAAAATAGCGTACGAAGACGTTGTAACAGAAATAATTAGAACAGAATTAGTTGAACGTAGTTCAACAAAAAAATTATTTATAAAATTCTAACTTAAACTAAAATTGCTATGTTGGTTAAAGTTTATGGCAGCGCCGTTTTTGGCGTGGAAGCCACTACAATTATTGTTGAAGTAAATATTGATAAAGGCATTGGTTACCATTTAGTTGGATTACCTGATAATGCTGTAAAAGAAAGTAGCTACCGAATTTCGGCAGCCTTAAATAATATTGGCTACAAACTTCCAGGGAAAAAAATTACCATTAATATGGCTCCTGCTGATTTACGCAAAGAAGGTTCTGCTTATGACTTAACACTGGCTATTGGCATTTTAGGCGCTTCAAACCAAATAAAATCTGAAAAAATTGGTGATTATTTAATTATGGGCGAACTTTCTTTAGACGGAAGTTTACAACCTATTAAAGGGGCTCTTCCAATTGCTATTAAAGCCAGAGAAGAAGGATATAAAGGATTTATTTTACCAAAACAAAATGCAAAAGAAGCCGCTATTGTTAATGATTTAGAAGTTTTTGGAATTGAGAACATAACAGAGGTTATTGATTTTTTTAATGAAAAAAATGAACTAATTCCAACCATAGTTGATACACGTGCAGAATTTTACAATAATTTAAATTGTCCTGAGTTTGATTTTTCAGATGTAAAAGGGCAAGAATCAGTAAAAAGATCAATGGAAATTGCAGCTGCCGGCGGTCATAATATTATTTTAATTGGACCACCTGGAAGTGGAAAAACAATGTTAAGCAAACGTCTTCCTTCAATTTTACCTCCAATGACATTGCAAGAAGCATTGGAAACCACTAAAATACATTCGGTGGTAGGAAAGGTTAAAGACTCAGGTTTAATAAATCAACGACCTTTTAGATCTCCACATCACACAATTTCTGATGTTGCGCTTGTTGGTGGTGGACAATATCCTCAACCTGGGGAAATTTCATTATCACATAATGGCGTATTATTTTTAGATGAATTACCTGAATTTAAACGAACTGTTCTAGAAGTTATGCGACAACCTTTAGAAGATAGAGAGGTTACCATTTCAAGAGCCAAATTCACAGTAACATATCCAAGCAGTTTTATGCTGGTTGCAAGTATGAATCCAAGCCCAAGTGGTTATTTCAACGATCCAGATTCACCTGTTACCTCTTCACCTACAGAAATGCAACGCTATTTAAGTAAAATTTCAGGACCTTTATTAGATAGAATTGACATTCATATTGAAGTGAATCCTGTACCGTTTGAAAAACTTTCAGAAGATTCAATTACCGAGTCTAGTACCGAAATTAGAGAGCGTGTTACTAAAGCCCGAGAATTGCAGTCGATAAGATTTAACAAATTAGAAAACATTCATTACAATGCACAAATGAATGTAAAACAAATTAAAAAGTTTTGTCAATTAAATGAAGACAGCAAAAATCTGCTGAAAAATGCAATGGAACGTTTAAACCTTTCAGCAAGAGCTTACGATAGAATTTTAAAGGTGAGTAGAACAATTGCCGATTTAGAAAATGAAACTGAAATATTAACGCATCATATTTCAGAAGCTATTCAATACAGAAGTTTAGATCGCGAAGGTTGGTTGGGTTAAAATACTATTAACAAATTAAACCCAGTATAATGCATTGATTGTGCATTTGATAAGCCAAGTTGAAAAATATAACCATCAATGTTTGTATTCTAATAAAGGAACTATATTTTCCTAGAAAAGTACGTAGCAACATTTTTTCCTGAAGAAAAACATCTAATTACTATTTATACCAACCAGAATATTTAACATAATTATTGGCAATTCTATCAATTTCTCCAGAAATCAATTCCTCGCTAATATCTTTCACTTTTTTAGCAGGAACACCTGCGTAAATTGTTCCTGACTCAATATGAGTTCCCTTGATTACAACTGCTCCTGCAGCAATAATGGAATTACTTTCAATAACACAATCATCCATTACAATGGCTCCCATACCTATTAAAACATTGCTATGAACTGTACATCCATGCACCAAAGCATTATGTCCAATTGATACATTATCACCAATATTTGTGGGGAATTTTTTAAATGTTGCGTGAATAACAGCGCCATCTTGAACATTTACCTTATTACCTAGTTTTATATAATGAACATCACCTCGAATAACGGCATTGTACCAAATACTGCATTGGTTCCCCATTTTTACCTGACCAATAATTACAGAATTTTCGGCTAAAAAGCAATCATCTCCAAATTGTGGTTTATACCCGTTTAGTTCTCTTATAATCATTTTTTAAACAATTTTTTAAAATTATAAATAAAGTGTTTCCATTGGCAAATTTAATACATTTAAATAAAAAGGTATGCTTTTTGATTTAGATTCATTTTACAAAAAAATATTAAATAATTTAAAATAAAAACAAATGAAAAAATTAGCTCTAATCATCGTTTTATTTATAACTGTAAGTGTAAATGCCCAATTTCAAAAAAATTTTATTGACCACAATTATATTGAGATAACAGGCACTTCAGAAATGAAAATAATTCCAAATGAGATTTACTTATCAATTACCATAAATGAACAAGATAAAAAGGGGAAAATATCAGTTGAAAAACAGGAAAATAGATTAATTAAATCCTTAAAAGAAATGGGTTTAGATACTGATAAAAATTTTAAAATATTAGATTACAGCAGTAATTTCAAATTCTACTTTTTAAAAAAAACTGATATTATGAAATCTAAAACCTATGAGTTAATAGTGAAAAATGGTTTAGAATTGGGTAAAGTATATCAAACTCTAGAGGTGATAGGAATTTCAAATGTTAATATTACTCGTATTGACCATTCTGAAATGGAGGAATACAAGCAAGAAGCTAAAATAAAGGCTATTAAAGCCGCAAAACTTAAAGCAGCAAATTACGCTGAAGCTATTAATCAAACAATAGGGAAAGCATTGTATATACAAGAAACAAATAATTTTTTTCCAAGAAACTACAGCCAAGTAAATGAGATAATGATTCGCAGAGGTACTTCAGAATCAAAAGATAAAATAAATAATATCGAATTCAAAAAAATAGTGATTCAAGCGAAAGTATTAGCTCGATTTGAATTAAAATAATTTATGGACTAAAAGAAAACGCTTTTAAATTATTCATTATTAAACTAACCATTTCATCTTTAACCGGGTTTGCCAATAATAAAAAACAAGTTATTCAAAAGAAATATAGGTGGGTATAATTACCATAATAAACTTGTAAATTAAACAAAATTAACTTAAAAAGTTATTTCTTTTTTTTTAGAATGAGGCATTTATATTAGGACAACCTATTCGTCGTGGAGCTCTACAGAACACATTAAATCCTAATGAAATTTGATGATACCCAGCATCGTCAAATAAAATTTCACCTGTTTGCTTTGTGTAGGTGTATGAAACCATAAAATTTCTATAATTTAGCCCTACAATTGGTGTAAAATAACTCAACTCTTCAGTATTGGAATTGTCAAAACCTCGTCTATAGGAAAGTGCTGCCCATAATTGAGCATCAGCAATATCTTTATAAATTTTCATATTAAAATCTACAAATTTTTCACCAGTTCTTTCAATTGATTGTGCCATAATTGATGGTTCCATTTGAAAACTTTTGCCTTCTCCATAATAAAAACCTAATGTAACTAAATATCTTCGTAAATTTAATGATTCAAAATTTTCACTATACAAATTACGAGCGCTCAACATAATGTTTTTAGCCGTAAAATATGAGAAAAATCCTTGGTTATGATATGCCATGCTAAAATCAGCATTAAAATAACTTTCACTTCTAATTATTTGAGAAATTACTGGATCTTCTATCACAAAAGACCTTTCATCAACACTGTTATTTACTGCCATTAAGGAAAGTCCAAAAGATAATTGATTTACTTCTTCAGGTCTGTCCAAATCAATATGATAAGCATATGTTGCCTGCACACCTTGTTGAGAATGATATCCATTTTTATCATTGAAAAGAATAACTCCTACTCCTGCATTAAAACCAACACGGGTATGAGCACTTAAAGTTTGCATACTTGGTGCGTCTTCTATTCCTGCCCATTGGCTTCGAGCAGTAACTCTAATCTTTCCACAATTACCAATACCCGCAGCAGAGGGATGCACTAAATACACGTTATCTGATAAATAATCAGAATAAATTGGCAATGTTTCCTGAGCAAATAAGAAACCACTAAAACTAATAAATAAGGTTAAAAATATATTTTTCACAAAATTCATTTTAGGCAATTAAAGTTTCAAATATATAATATTTAAATATATTATCTAACTACTCAAACAATTATTATTCTAATGTATTAATAAGATCCTCAAATAACATCAAAATATTGCGTATTGATGTTTCTCAGGATGGTTTATCAAATGTCATAACAATAAATATAACCAGCATAGATGGTTACAAATTTGCCATTGACAATCCCCATGGGAATTTTCAATACAGCAATATCATTAACATCGCTAATCCTGGAATTCATGCCGTTTATGTGAGAGATAAAAACGGGTGTGAATTAGTACTTGAAGATGTTTATGTTTTAGGCTATCCACACTTTACTGCATCTAATTATGATGATATAAATGATACTTGGACTATTCCAGGATTTGATACTAATTTATACAGCAAACCTATCGTTTCAATTTTTGACAGATATGGTAAGGAAGTATATAGAATGAATGTTCAAGATATTGGATGGGATGGAATTTACAGAGGAAATCCATTGCCTTCAACAGATTATTGGTTTTTAGCTGAATTAACAGATACAAATGGTAAAACAACCATATTCAAAAGTCATTTTAGTTTAATTAGATAATTTTAAGCAAAAAAACATTTTCTTAATTGAAAATGTTTTTTTTGCATTTTTTATAAACTATTGATTATAAATTTTCAGCTAACCAATCACCTACTTCATTAGTTCCATAAGATTTTCCACCATCAGATAAATCTTCAGTAACAATACCTTCATTTAAAGCTTTATTTACAACTTCTCTAATTGCTTTTCCTTCATTTTGTAAACCAAAGTTTTCAAACATCATAGCTGCTGATAATACCGTAGCCATTGGATTAGCTATATTTTTACCAGTTGCTTGTGGGTATGAACCATGAATAGGTTCAAATAAACCAATATCAGACCCTAAAGATGCTGAAGGCATTAACCCCATAGAACCCGAAATTACAGAAGCTTCATCAGTTAAAATATCTCCAAATAAGTTCTCTGTAATTAATACATCATAACTATTTGGCCATTGTACTAAACGCATAGCAACAGCATCTACAAACTCATAGGAAACTTCTACTTCTGGGTAGTCTTTTTCCATTGCTTGCACAGTTTCTCTCCATAAACGAGAAGTTTCTAAAACATTTGCTTTATCAACACAACATAATTTTTTAGATCGTGTCATGGCTAATTCAAAACCTTTTTTAGCCAATCGCTGTACTTCCTCTCGTGTGTAAACACAATTATCAAAAGCTGTTTCTCCACCTTCTCTTCTACCCTTTTCTCCAAAGTAGATTCCTCCTGTTAATTCTCTCAAGAAAACTAGATCGGTACCTTCAATACGCTCTTTTTTTAACGGAGATTTTTCCAATAAAGAAGGAAACGTAAACGTAGGACGCACATTAGCAAATAATCCTAAAGCTTTACGCATTTTTAACAATCCTTGCTCTGGACGAACTTTTGCAGATGGATCGTTATCAAAACGTGGGTGTCCAATAGCACCAAATAAAACAGCATCTGAACTTTTACAAATTTCGTGTGTTTCATCTGGATACGGTTCTCCAATAGCATCAATTGCTGCAGCGCCTGTTAAAGCCGGTTTCCAATTAATTTCATGATTAAATTTAGTTGCAACTACATCACAAACTTTTACAGCCTGATCAATTACTTCAGGTCCAATTCCGTCTCCTGCTAAAAGTGCTATATTTAATTTCATTTTTGTACTTATATATTTAACATTTTTTGAGTGGCTTTAATAGCAGAAACTGTTTGATCAGAATCTAAACCTCTCGTAATAAATCTTTTTTCGTCGGTTTCCCAAGTAATAATAGTTTCACAAAGGGCATCAGAAGTACTTCCAGGCGGAATTCTAACGGCATAGTCAACCAGTTTTGGCAATGACATTCCTTTGCTTACATATATTTTTTTCAAAGCATTCATAAAAGCATCAAACTGTCCATCACCTTGAGCATGTTCCTGAATATATTCTTCGTCAATTTTTAAAGAAACAGTTGTTGAAGGTTTTAGGCCCTTTGAGTGCGTTAACACGTATGATTCAATGGTGATTTTTTCCTGATATAAATTGCTATCTAAAACATCCGAAATAATATATGGCAAATCCTCTTTGGTTACCAATTCTTTTTTATCCCCGAGCTCAATAATCCGCTGTGTAACTTTTTTTAAATCTTCATCATTTAATTCCAGCCCTAATTCCTGCAAGTTTTTTTCAATATTTGCTTTTCCTGAAGTTTTCCCTAAAGCGTATTTTCGTTTTCTTCCAAAACGTTCAGGCATTAAATCGTTAAAATAAAGATTGTTTTTGTTATCCCCATCGGCATGTATACCAGCTGTTTGAGTAAAAACATTGTCACCAACCACAGGTTTATTTGAAGGAATTCTTACACCTGAAAAAGATTCAATTAATTTACTTATTGAATATAAGGCAGGTTCTTTTACCTGAATTTCAACCTCTTCTTTAAAGAAATCGTTTATCACAGCAACAACGCTTGCTAAAGGTGCATTTCCAGCACGCTCACCCATACCATTAACAGTTAAATGAACTCCTTTTGCCCCTGCCTTTAGCGATTCCATTACATTAGAAACACTTAAATCATAGTCGTTATGTGCATGAAAATCAAAATGAATTGTTGGATATTTTTGGGTTATTTTTGAAAAATATTCAAACGTTTCTGATGGTGTTAAAACTCCTAGAGTATCAGGTAGTAAAATTCGTTCTAAAGGAAGATTTACCAAAAAATCTAAATATTGAAAAACATACTCAGGTGAATTATGCATTCCATTACTCCAGTCTTCTAGGTAAACATTAGTCTTAATTCCTGCTTTTTGCGCTAAATCAACAACCTCTTTTATTTCAGAAAAATGTTGCTTGGGAGTTTTTTTAAGCTGATGAGTTAAATGATTTAAAGAACCCTTAGTTAATAAATTTTGAACTTTTGCTCCGGCTTTCTTCATCCAATCTATTGACCTTCCACCATCAACAAAAGTAAGCATTTCTACCCTTTCAATATATCCATTTTCATTTGCCCAATCTGTTATTGCTTTTACAGCCTGAAATTCTCCTTCCGAAACTCTTGCAGATGCCACTTCAATTCTATCAACATTCAAATCTTCCAATAACACTTTTGCTATGGTTAATTTTTCAGCTGAAGGAAAAGAAACTCCTGAGGTTTGTTCACCATCACGGAGTGTTGTATCCATTATTTCAATTTTTCTTTTTGACATACTAAAACGGTTGTTTTACTGCAAAATCTTTTATTTCTTCTTTCATTTTTGTTAGATAGTCAATATCATCAAAACCATTTAACATATTGTCTTTTTTATAACTATTAATCTCAAATGATTCTTGTTCACCTGTCACTAATAACGTTATGGTTTGTTTTGGTAAATCAATTTCAATTTCGATAGTTGGATCAGCTTCAATTGCTTTAAAAATTTTGTCTAAAAATTCAGCACTCACCTGAACTGGTAATACACCAATATTTAAACAGTTTCCTCTAAAAATATCTGCAAAGAAACTTGATACTACACAACGGAAACCATAATCATATACCGCCCAAGCAGCGTGTTCTCTTGATGAACCCGAACCAAAGTTTTTACCTCCAATTAATATTTTTCCTTTATAAATTGAGTTATTTAAAACAAACTGTTCTTTTGGAGTATTGTCTGGATTGTATCTCCAATCTCTAAATAAATTATCACCAAAACCTTTTCTCTCAGTTGCTTTTAAAAAACGAGCTGGTATAATTTGATCTGTATCTACATTTTCAATTGGCAATGGAACTGCCGTACTTTTTAATATTTCGAATTTATCGTAAGCCATTTTCGTAGTTTTAAAATTATAAAAGTGTTCTTGGGTCAGTTACAACTCCTGTTACTGCAGTTGCAGCTGCAACCAGCGGACTTGCTAATAATGTTTTTGATCCAGGTCCTTGACGTCCTTCAAAATTTCTGTTGGAAGTACTTACAGCAACTTTCCCTGCAGGAACTTTATCATCATTCATTGCTAAACAAGCAGAACAACCTGGTTCACGTAATACAAATCCCGAATCGTGGAAAATATCCAATAAACCTTCCTCTTTTATTTTTGCTTCAACAATATGTGATCCTGGCACTAACCAAGCTGTAATATTATCCGCTTTTTTTCGTCCTTTTACAATAGATGCAAATGCTCTAAAATCTTCAATTCTACCATTGGTACAACTTCCAATAAACACATAATCTACAGATTTTCCAATCATAGCTTCTCCTTCTGCAAACCCCATATAATCCAATGATTTTTTATAGGTAGCTTCTCCTCCTTCAACTTCACTTGCATTTGGAATGCTATTTAAAATACCCGTTCCCATACCCGGATTTGTTCCGTAAGTAATCATTGGTTCAATTTCACTTGCACTAAAAGTTAATTCTTTATCGAAAACCGCATCTTCATCCGTACTTAAAGTTTCCCAATAAGCCATTGCTTTGTCCCAATCTGATCCTTTTGGTGCTAACGGACGACCTTTTACATATTCAAAAGTTTTTTCATCAGGGGCAATCATTCCCCCACGAGCACCCATTTCAATACTTAAATTACAAACAGTCATACGGCCTTCCATAGACATTTGTTTAAATACATCTCCTGCATATTCCACAAAGTAACCCGTTGCGCCCGAAGTTGTTAATTTAGAAATAATAAATAATGCCACATCTTTTGGAGTAACCCCTGTACCAAGTTCTCCGGTAATGCTGATTCTCATTTTCTTTGGTTTAGGTTGCATTATACATTGAGAAGAAAGTACCATTTCTACTTCAGATGTACCAATACCAAATGCAATTGCACCAAACGCACCGTGTGTTGATGTATGTGAATCTCCACAAACAATAGTAGCTCCAGGTAAGGTAATTCCGTTTTCAGGCCCTACAACGTGTACAATCCCATTATTTTGATGACCTAACCCCCAGTGAGAAATTCCCCATTCAGCTGAATTTTCTTCCAAGGCTTTTAATTGGTTAGCTGATAAAGGGTCTTCAACAGGTAAATGTTGATTTATTGTTGGAGTATTATGATCGGCTGTAGCAAAAGTACGTTCGGAAAATAATACTGAATTATTTCTACTTTTTAACCCTAAAAAAGCCACAGGACTTGTAACTTCATGAATTAAATGTCTGTCAATAAACAACACATCCGGACCGCCTTTTATTTTACGAACCACATGTGAATCCCAAACTTTGTCAAATAATGTAGTACTCATATATTTTATTCTAAATTTTTTATCTATCCTAACAAGAGCTCTTTAACTAGCTCTTTTAATTGAATTTGCAAATTTACGAAATAAAGCACGTTTTTTATAGATATTAACTCATAATGAAGTAATATTTATAAGATTTTACATTATTTTATATTTCTGTTAAACAATAAACAAAAATGAAGTTTAAAAATGACTGATAATAAAGAAATCGCATTAAATATTTAGACCAATTACTAATTAATGCATTAATTAGTATTGATTTACTGAATGCTTACCTGTATTTTTTTGAATATATTATTTGATGAATTCCCAATATAAATTTCATAATTACCTTTCTCCAAGTTCCAGTCCGATATAGATTCATCATAATAAGCAAGATCATTAACCTCTATTGATAATTCAATTTCTGTAGAATTTCCTTTCTCTAAATAAACTTTTTTGAATGCTTTCAATTCTTTTTGAGCTCTTTCAACCTTTGATGTTGATTTCCCCACATAAACTTGGACAACTTCGGCTCCATAAAAACTTCCTGTATTTGAAACAGTTGTTTTAATTTTTATTTGATCTCCAGCTGTATGATCTTTTTTGTTTGCTTTTATATTTGTCAACTCAAATGATGTATAAGATAATCCATACCCAAATGCAAATAGTGGTTTAATATTTTTTGTATCATGCCAACGATAACCAACTAAAATATCTTCTTTATATTCTTGATATGTTCCATTTCCTGGATAAGAAATTTCACCAAAATGATGTGCAGCATTGTCTTTTAATTCTTTTGGAAAAGAAAAAGGAAGTTTTCCTGAAGGAGTTACATCTCCACTAATTACATCAGCTAATGCATGTCCAGCTTCACTTCCTAAGTACCAAGCCTGCATTACCGCATTTACTTTTGATAACCAAGGCATAGATACAGCATTTCCACTTACCATTACAACACCAATGTTTTCATTCACTTTAATTAATTCATTCAAAAGATTTTCTTGTCCAAAAGGAAGCGCAAAATCTAACCTATCTCCACCTTCACAATCTTGATGATGATTTTTATTTAAGCCACCAAAAAATAGTACTACATCAGCTTTTGAGGCTACCTCCACAGCTTCTTCTTTCAATACATCAGCATCTAATTCTGAAGGTATAACACGACCATACGCCGGTGGCCCTGAAGCATATCCTAAGGCGTGAATTATAGCTGCATTCTTATATCTTTCTCGTAATCCTTGAAGCGGGGATATTTCATTTTTTGCTTTCAACTCAGAAGAACCACCTCCAGGGGTCATTTTACGAGTTGCATTTTCTCCTATTACTGCAATGGTGATTTTTTTTGTAGGGTCTATAGGAAAAAATGAGTTGTTATTTTTCAATAATACAATTCCTTCATTAGCCACTTCTCGAGCTACTGAAAGATGTTCAACGTTATTAATTCTTCCAAATCCACGATTTGTATTCATCGTTGTTCTAAACATCAAACGTAAAATTCTACGAACTTTATCATCTAAATACTTTTCTTCTACTTCTCCTTTTTTAATTAAATTCAAAAATGGTAAAGCCAAATAATAATTATCATACGCATTTTTAGCAGAAGTTGTTAAACCATCGGTACCTGTACCCATCTCCATATCCAAACCATAGAGCGCAGCTTCCTTTGAATTATGAGCAGAGCCCCAATCTGAAATAACGACACCGTCAAATGCCCAATTTCCTTTTAAAATTTTGTTTGTAAGCATTTTATGATGAGTTGTATATTGACCTCTAAATTGATTATAAGCTCCCATAACAGACCACACTTTACCTTCTACTGTAGCCGCCTTAAAGGCAGGTAAATAAATTTCATTCAGTGCTCTGTCACTTACTTTTACATTGATGTGACTTCGCCATTTTTCTTGGTTATTTAACGCATAATGTTTTAAACATGCAGCCACTCCGTTTTTTTGTACACCTTGAATGTAAGGCACCACCATTTTCGAAGCTAGAAATGGGTCTTCTCCCATGTATTCGAAGTTTCTTCCATTCATTGGAGTTCGATAAATATTTACTCCAGGACCTAATAAAATATCTTTTTTCCTATAACGTGCTTCTTCTCCAACACTTTCTCCATAATCTTTAGATAGTTTTGGATTAAAAGTTGCAGCCAAACAAGTTAAGGCTGGAAATGCTGTAATAGAATCATTAGTCCAATTGGCATATCCCCAATTGTCCCAGTTTATTTCTCCTCTAACCCCATGAGGCCCATCTGACATCCATACTTCTGGAATTCCTAATCTGGGAACTCCAGGGGTACTAAATTTAGATTGTGCATGAACCATAGCTATTTTCTCCTTTATAGTTAATAAGAGTAGAATACTATCTATTTTACTTTCCACATTTATTTTATTTTGACCTATTATATTATTTGATCCTAATATCAATACTAAACTGCAGAGAAAAATTGAGAATCTAAGTATCTGTTTTTTCATGATAAAAAATTTAAAATTATTTACAAAAATAGATAATATGAAAAAAAAACGACTAATTGATTTTTGTTATTTACATATCTAAAAAAAGTAGCGTTACAACACTGCTTTTCTAAAACTCAATCAAATATAATTTCCACCAGTGTTTTACCCCTTTATTTTTAAACTTGAAATAAAACCCTTCCTAATTAATCTATTATTCTTGATTTTTTTTCTGGTAAACCCTTATCCAATCGACATACATGTACTGAGGGAATTTTGTATCTGCACTAGGGCGACCAGCATGTTTGCCTCCAACAGCTATATTCAAGAGAATAAAAAATTCTTTATGAAACTCTGATAATTCATCTGATGAAATTGGCATTGATGCAAATTGTTTTCCATCAACAAACCATGTAATCCTATTTGCATCCCATTCTAATTCGAATATATGAAATGCATCGGAAAACTTACCTTGTTCCAATTTGAAGGCTTCCGCTCCCATCATTGCATGAGAACCGGATGCATCAGCATAGTGAACATTAGCTTCTACAACCCCATCATCTTTGGATCCATATAATTCCAAAATATCCATCTCACCAGTTTGTGGCCATGGAGTATCACCACCATTTTCGTCAATATTTGCGCCCAACATCCAAAACGCAGGCCAGATGCCTTCACCTTGTGGAAGTTTGATCCTAGCTGCTATCCTTCCATACTTCCAGACCTGCTTATTTGCTGTATGCATTCGGGCAGATGTGTATTGATCCATACCGTGGATATCACTTTCGTGAATGGCTTTGATAATCAAGCAATTGTCATCAATATAGGCATTTTGGCTATTGTTCGTATAGCGCTGCCATTCATCATTAAAGCGTCCAGCTTCTTCCACTTGGAAATTCCAATTATTCACATCGATAGTATTAGTCTCAAATTCATCGGACCAAACTAAATTCCAGTCAACCCCTGGTTGGTACGTATCTTCATTTATTTTGGAGACAGAATTCTTAACTTTTTTCTGATCGTCAAAATTATTTGTTTTCCCTTTGTTCTTACATGAAAGTAATGCTATTACGGTGATAATTACTAGTCTAGAATATATTCTTTTCATTTTAAATAATTTATTTGATTGATTACTCTAGCCATTTTCTGTTTATTGATCTTGTTAATTTACCAGACTCAGTTAGCTTATCATCATTCCAAGAACCATTAGAGTTAGCTCCTTCCTTTACAATAGACCATTCTTCTACCTTATCATTAACAGCCCAACTACAATGACTTAAACTATTTTCTTTACACCATTTCATCCATTTATCTGTTTCTGGGTCATTTTGAGTATAACCAATAGTTCCCCATTCTGTTATAAAAAGAGCGATTACTTTATCTAAAGCTATTTTTGCTCTATCTCTTAACCATTGTTGATGATGAACTGAATAAAAATGCAATGTATGTGCAATATTATCATACTTAGTTATTGGGTTGTTAGCTGCCAAATCTACTTTTTGAGACCATTCTGGTGTCCCTACAACAATTATATTATCTTGGTCTATTTCTCTAATTGCTCTAATTACAATTCTGGTAAGGGGCCGGTAGCATCAGACACTGTTCCGGAAATACTTTGTGCTTGTGGGTAGGCACCTAACAAAACAAAACCCAGAATAAAGATGTTTTTTTAAATTTGAATTTTCATAAATATTTGGTTTAATTATTCTTTAATATTAATTTCATTCCTAAATGATTTAATACTTTTACAAATCTAGACATCCTGCTAAATAATTGTTAATAGATTTTTGTCAATTTTTGGTATATTTATTACACTAAAACGTTTGAATATGATACAAAATGCACATAGAGAGATTACTAGACTCATACCCGAAGATAGTTTTTTAGTTGAAGAACGCGTAAAAAATGATTTTGATTTTCCAATTCATTTTCATCCTGAATATGAATTGAACTTCATTTATAAAGGTAAAGGTGTACGAAGGATTATTGGAGACCACACTGGAGAAATTGATGATTTAGAGCTAGTATTAACTGGTCCAAATATTGTACACGGTTGGGAACTTTATAATTGTACCTGTAAAGAAATTTACGAAGTTACAATGCATATACATAATGATTTGTTAGGTGACAAAATGTTGTCTAGAAGAATATTTAAACCTATTAAAGATATGTTTGATAGGGCGAAACATGGAATTTTGTTTTCCGAAGAGACAACTAAAGAAATGATGCCTAGAATTATGGTACTTCCTAGAGTTAAGGGAATTCGATATTTTTTGGAGTTTATTTCAATCTTAAACGATTTAGCCGTTTCAAAAGGTCAAAGAATACTTTCAACTTTTTGTCCAAAAACTCATAATTTTCATAATAGTGATAAAATAAAAAAGATTTACGATTATATTCAGGAAAACTATAAAAATACTATTACTTTAAATGAAATTTCAGCATTGGTGCATATGAGTCCTGTTTCCTTTAATAGATTTATTAAAAGTAGAACCGGTAAAACATTTGTTGCTTACGTTAATGATACTAGAATAAGTCATGCTTCAAGTTTATTACTAAAATCAGACTTAAGTATTGGAGAAATTAGTTTTAAGTGTGGTTTTAATAATATTGCAAATTTTAATCGAATATTTAAAAAAACTCATGATTGCACTCCAAAAGAGTTTAAAAAATACTTTAAAGGAGTAAGAAAAATACTTTAAACTTAACCCATGATTATAGTAACAGAATGTTCTTGTTCTTTTTCAAGAATAGGAATGATGTTTGAATTTATTTTTTCACCATTTACATAAACTTCTTTAACACCTTTACTTACATTATTTGGATTTTTTACTTCAATATTATATGTGGTATCTCTATATATTCTTTTCATTTTAAAACCGCTCCAAGAGTTTGGAATACAAGGGTTTATTAAAAGCCCGAAATAATCAGGTTTTATCCCTAATATGTATTGAGTAATAGCATAAAAATTCCAAGAGGCCGTTCCTGAAAGCCATGAGTTTTTTGCTTCACCTGGTTTAAAAGCTTCCTTACCTGCTATCATCTGACAATACACATAAGGCTCTACTTTATGTAATTCAGAAATTTCTTCTAAAAAACTTGGTGCTATTTTCGTGTAATATTCATAGGCTTGATCTCCCCTTCCTATCATAGTTTCACCAATCATGACCCACGGATTATTGTGACAGAAAATACCTCCATTCTCCTTGTAACCTGCTGGGTAAGTTGATATTTCACCATATTCAATTTTATATTCTGAAAATGCAGGACTATTCAATACAATACCATAATCACAATCTAAATGCTCTTTAACCGAATTTAATGATTTTTCAACCAAGCCTTCTTCTTTTCCAATCTCAGCCATAGTGCACCAACCTTGAGATTCAATAAAAATTTTCCCTTCTTCATTTTCATTAGAACCTACTTTTTTACCATAGTAATCATATGCTCTTAAATACCAATTTCCATCCCAACCATGTTTTTTCACAGCCTCTATCATATTATCAACATGAATTTGAGCTTCAGCAGCTTCGACAGTCTTTCCAATAGTATTGCATAGCTTAACATATTCTTTACCATATACTACAAATAAACCAGCGATCATTAATGATTCGGCTGAACCATCTTTTTTGTTTCCTGTTGTTTGAAAAGATTCATTTGGATCTTTAGAAAAACAATTTAAATTCAAACAATCATTCCAATCAGCCCTCCCTATTAAAGGTAATCTATGAGGTCCAAGGTTATTTACTACATGATAAAATGATGCTTTTAAGTGTTCGAAATGCGGTTTAGCTCTTGACATATCATTATCAAAAGGGACTAATTCATCTAATAAAGAAAAATCTCCAGTTTCTTTAATATACTCAGTAGTTGAAAGTATTAACCAAAGTGGATCATCGTTAAAATCTCCACCCAAAACAGCATTTCCTTTTTTAGTTAATGGCTGGTATTGATGGTAACAAGAACCATCTTCAAATTGTGTTGAAGCAATATCAATAATTCGTTCTCTAGCTCTTTCTGGGATTTGATGTACAAAACCAATTAAATCCTGATTAGAATCTCTAAAGCCCATTCCACGTCCAATCCCCGATTCAAAAAAGGAAGCTGAACGAGACATATTAAAAGTAACCATACATTGGTACTGGTTCCAAATATTCACCATTCTATCTAATTTATCATCACCTGATTGAATGTTTATTTTTCCTAACAGATTATCCCAATACACTTGTAACTCATCAAAAGCAACCTGCACTTTTTCAACAGTATTAAATTTGGCAATCATTTCCTTAGCAGGATTTTTATTGATTACCGATTTGCTTTCCCATTTATTATCTTCTTCAACTTCAACATAACCCAGCATGAAAATATAGTCCTTTTCTTCACCAGGTTGCAACTCAATTTCAATATAATGTGAAGCAATTGGAGACCAACCATGAGCCATTGAATTTTTAGATTTTCCTTCTGATGCAACATCTGGAGAGTCAAAACCATTGTATAATCCAATAAACGATTCTCTATCAGTGTCAAAGCCATTTATGGCTTCGTTTACTGAATAAAATGAGTAATGATTTCTACGTTCCTTAAATTCTGTTTTATGATAAATTACTGAATTTTCAACCTCAACTTCCCCAGTGTTAAAATTCCTTTGAAAGTTGGTCATATCATCTTCAGCATTCCATAAAGCCCATTCAATAAAAGAGAATAATTTTAATTTTTTAACTCCTGAAGTATTGTTTTTTAAACTAGCTTTTTGAATTTCACCCCAAAAACCAAGTGGAATAAATTGCAATACCTCAGCCTGAACTCCATTTTTAGAACTCTTGAACTTTGTATAACTCATACCATGACGGCATTCATAAGAATCTAATTCCGTTTTTACTGGTTTCCAACCTGGAGACCAAACAGTATTTTCATCTTTTATATAAAAATATTTCCCGCCATCATCAACAGGTACATTGTTATATCTATAACGTGTTAACCTTCTAAATTTTGCATCTTTATAAAAAGTATATCCACCTCCAGTATTTGAAGTTAATGAGAAAAAATCTTCATTTCCCAAATAATTAATCCATGGATATGGAGTTTTAGGATTTGTAATTACATATTCTCTCTTTTCATCATCAAAATGTCCGTATTTCATTTCGTATAATTTTAATCTATTTAAATATTTTGTTCTTTTAGTCTTCTAGTATTTAACTCTGAAGTAATTTCATCAAGTTTCTTTTGAGTGAGAGGATATAAAAACATTAATACAGCTGCTACAACAGTAATTATTGCAGGTATCCAACTCATCAACATAATTATTCCTGGAATTGCGCCATCTATAGCTATTGCATCCTGACCACTATAATGAAATGCTCCAAGTACTAAACCAATTATTGCACCTGCAATTCCACCACCAAACTTTGTTGCAAACGAGCCCGCTGAATATATAAGTCCCGTTGCTCTTCTTCCATTTTTAAACTCTGAATAATCTGCTGCATCACCAAGCATTACAAAAAATAACGTTGGAAACATTGCCGCAGCAAATTCAGAAACTATTCCAATTGCAAAAATTGCTTCAATATCATTTGGTCCACAAAAGGCAAGTAAAGCATTTACACCTCCCGAAAATAGTAAGGCATATATAAATAAGTTACGCTTTCCAAACTTCTTTCCTAATGGAGCGGTTACCATAGCACCAGCTACAGAAGCAAGCATTAAGCCAACCAAAAATGTTGCTGCCAACAATTGATTATTTAAATAATGTGTAAAATATATAATTACAATACCCTGTTTTATTGAATTGTAAATATTGAATAATAGTCCAATAACTAATAATACAAGCCATGGTTTATTGGATATTAAGTCTTTAAAATCCTGCTTTAAATTGTTTTTTTGAGTTTTTGGAGGTTGCACTCTTTCTTTAGTTGTGTAAAAAGTGATAAACATTAATAGTGCTAGAAATATAGACATTAAATACATTGAATTACTATAACCTTCTTTTTGATCAATGATGGAAATGTTACTCTCGGACAAATCATTTTCACCTTCAACTATAAAGGTGTACTTTTCATTTGCCTCCATTGAAAAACTTTTCCTATTTGTTGGAACATTATCCTTAGGTGCCATTTCAGTATCATCCCAGATAAATTCTGCAATTCCATTTTCGGTTTTAATATTAACATTCTCAACCTCTTCAGAGGTAGAAACTTCTACTCTAAACTTCTCATTTTCTAATTTAGAAACTACAATAGTTGGGTTAATATTTCCAAAATATGCTACTAGAAAAAGTAAAGCTCCTTGAACCAGCATTCCTCCTCCAAAAGCTCCTACCATTCTAAAAGATCCTAAACTGGTTCTCTCTTTATCATTCCCCGTCATAACCGCCATAAGAGCTCCATAAGGAATATTATTAGCTGTATATATTAATGTGAAAAATATATAGGTTATATAAGCATAAACAATTTTACCTGAAGAACTTAAATCTGGACTAGAAAATAACAAAGATAGAATTGCCGCAAGTGGGATAGCTGTCCACAAAATCCAAGGACGAAATTTTCCATATTTAGATTTTGTTCTGTCACCAATAATTCCCATTAACACATCACTTATCCCATCACTAAAACGTGCTACTAACATTAATACACCAACTGTTACTGGGCTTAATCCAAAAACATCTGTATAAAAAATAAATAAAAAGGTGGCTACACCTCTCCAAGCAATATTTGCAGCTCCATCTCCTAAAGCATATCCTATTTTTTCTTTTATCGACAATTTGTTATTTACATTCATTTATAATTATTCTAAATTTAAATTATAATCTAAAAACTGAAAATTCATTACCATTGAGCCATCATCTTCATTTACAACTGGAGCAAGTAATCCTGTCATAACAGCTTCAATAGAATTACTCTCTTTTTTCTTCCTAAATCAGTTTACAACCAAGTATTCAATATATATATTTATTCTAACTTCTGTTTTTTTAAATTTTACAACCTATTTTTTACCTGTTCTTAAACAATTTATTATTCAACATCTCTTCTTAATCCTGCTAAAAAAGGTATTTATCCTTTTTTAGCAATGATATTAAAATCATATGAGTTTTATTGTTTTTTAAGATAACCATTTTCTATACAAACAATCATAATTTCAAATACAATAAATATTTTCAAAATTAACTAACTATTTAACAAAGAATTAATATTATTTTGCCTTTTATATAACCATTTTTTAAAATAATTTCTTCAGGCATCAATTGTTTTCATTTGTATTGTTTAATTTGCGCTGTTTTTAGAACTATTCACAACCTTTATGAGCACAAGAGATATACTTTTAGAAAAACTACATAAAGAATTAAAAAACAATCTTTCGTTTTGGCTAAAAAATGTTGTTAATTCAAATACGAACAATATTTTTCCCGAAGTTTCTATTCATGAAATTCCAAACAATTTGGCGCCATTAGGTGCAATGTATGTGAGTAGAGTTCTATATGGAGCTTCTGCCGCTTTCAATATTATAGAAAGTAACACTTATGTTGAATTAGCAGATATAAGCTTTAAAAAATTACAGGAATTTAGAAATCCGAAAGGTGGCTATTATTGGTCAAAAAGCACTTCAAATACCTTTTTACATGATGCTGAAAATGTAAATATGGCACAGGCCTTTGTTTTGTACGGATTGGTCGCTTATGCTGGTATTAAGAATTCTAAAGAAGTAGATACAGTCATTGATAATCATGTAAATTTCATTAAGAAAACTTTATATGACACAAAGAATGGAGGATATATTGATGGTTTTGATGAAAATTGGAATTTAGCTGAAGTTCCAACTAAAGCTCTTGGAACTCACCTTCACTTGTTGGAAGCATTTGTAAAATTGTATGAATATAAAAAAGATGACAATTTAGTACCCATAATTAAAGAATTGATTTCCATAATTTTAGATTACTTCATCACTAAAGATACTTATGATTGCCTGCATAGACTCACTCCTGAATGGGAGCCTTTACCTAACGAAGTTTGGGCGGGTCATAATGCCGAGTGCAGCTGGATTTTGTGTAGTGCAGCCGAAGCTATTCGGAATGAAAATCTGAAAGATATCTGTAATAAACTAGCTTTAAAAACAATGCAACAGGTATTTTTTAAAGCCATTGACAATAATAATGGTGGGGTTTTTAACGTATTAAGAAATGGCAAACCCACTGAAAAAGTTAAAATTTGGTGGCCTCAGGCTGAAACTATAATTGCCCTTTTAAATTGTTTAAAAATTACAGAAGACCCAAAATATTTTACAAAAGCTACTGAATTAATGGACTATTTAAGTGCTAACTTTATTGCTTCAAATGGTGAATGGTACACTGAAATTTGGAACACAGGAGAACCAAATATTTCACTCCCAATGGTTCATTTTTGGAAATCTATGTATCATACTGTTAGATATTATGCTGAAGTAAACGAAAGGATTATTAATTTAAATCTATAATTTCAAAAACCACCGCATAATCAACAATCATTTTTTGAGAATTTAGTTTTTCATCAACCGATTAGACTCTTTTAAAATGCCCTCTAATTATAAGGCTTAAAACAATCTTTTGATTTTTTAGCAAAATGCATTTCTCAGTTTAGACTGATAAAATATTAGTTATATCTGGAACCTAAATTAATGGATTTTTATGATATACATTATTCATATTATTTACATTAATAATATGAGATTATAAATTGTTAAAAGCATTAGCCAACCAATCCATTCGCTGTACATACCAATTTTTTAAATGTGCTACTTCTTCTTCATAAGTATCATAAACCACAGGGTTTGGCCAAGCATAGTTCCCAATAATATCCCATTTAATATCATTTTCTTCTTGAGCTAAATTTAAATAATTGGCATAAAAATCTATCTTGTCTAAAATAAAGTTTTGATTATCTCGAAAATAAGAAAAACGTTCTTTCACCTTCTCAACAAAGACAGGATCTTCAAACAATCGACCGTACCAGGGGTTTTGTTTTATCCAAAATCCATCCCAATATTGACTGTCAGCATAGTCAACGTTCCCAAAAGCAAGATCAAAATCCCAAAGGGGTCCCATTTTTATTTTTTCACCAGGTATTACATTCAAAAAAATACTAGAATACCATCGCGCATCAACATTTTTTGTAATTTCATTAATCAGATACCAATCCACAAAACTGTCAACATCAATAAAACTTGCATAACCTGTTGTTGGATTTGCAAATTGACTACTAAATAAATTTGCTTCAAAATTAATTATCAAATTGTTAATGTAATCGAACTCACTACTGTTTTCAGCTACTTCAGGCTCTTTTATACAGATTAAAAATTCGTTTGTATAAAAGTAAACATCATCAGAATCCAATCGATGTAATTGATCAATTTCTAACAAATAACCGTTATCTCCTAAGACAACACGTTGATTTGACTCTTCAACTTTTTGAGAAATATTATAAGTACCATTGTATTCATTATTTAAAAAAACTTCGGCATATTCTGATTTTGGAGTCCAATCCAGATTACTTAAATAACCCATTTCAAAGGCAATTTTGTTACGAAGCAATGTTTTGTCTGAATGCTCAGCTAAAAAAATCCATTTTCGATCTTTAGGAATTCCTAAAACCTTTGTTTGAGTCTTGAATTTTAGTTGGTATGGCTTTTTGGGATGACCCCAAGTTGAGTTTCCTCTACCTCTAATTTTCATCTCCTTATTTTGAAGGTTGTCAAAATTTAACCCCCCGAAAATAGAAGCATACCCTTCGCGATATTCGTCCTTGGAATCAATAGGCACTCCATTTGTATTAATGTAAAAAATTGGTAATCCTGTAAAATAGGAAACTGCTACTTCATAATCTTCTTCTCTTTGATCAGAAGTTCTTACCGAATAAATTGTTTTTTTCGAAAAGTCATTGTGTGTTGTTCCACTAATTTGCTTTGAATTACCTACAATAACTTCTAACCCATCATGTTCAAAAGTTGCGATTAAATCTTTTATATTTACTTCATAGGATACACTTCCTGTAATCACATTTCCATCAATTGTTAAATTAATATCAAATAGTAAACTTGGATTATTAGATTTTAAAAATGAAAATTCAGTGATTTCAGTCCCTTCATTTACAGGAGGATTTTCAATTACAATATTTGTATCATTATCACTACAAGAAGCTACAATTAAACTTGTAATAACTAGTATTTTGTAGAATATTTTTTTCATTACTATAATTTATCTTTTTGTTAAAAATTGCTTACTAAACTATTGTTTATAGTAAACTTTATTTTTCATTTTCTTTTTTGGTTTGTAGCCAATTTGCAATTCAAACTCACCTTCCTCAATTATCCATTCATTATTAATTCCAATACTGGCAAAATCATCTGATGAAATTACAAATTTAACTGTTTTTTCTTCATTAGGTTTAAGGTTTATTTTTTTAAATCTAATTAATTTTTTAGCATCAGGAGAAACTAACGCAACCAAATCTTTTACAAATAATTCTACAACTTCTTTACCTTCCCTATTACCCTTATTTTTTATATCTACACTAACTTTTAGATTCTCATTTTCTGAGAATGTTGTTTTATTAACAGTAAAATTTGAATATTTAAAATTGGTGTATGAAAGACCGTAACCAAATTCATATTGCGGATAAAATCCGTTGTAATTCCAATCTATATCTCTGATATCAGTTTTTTTGTGATAATAAGGCAGTATATTTCCAGAATATTTAGGATAAGTATACGGCAGTTTTCCACTTGGATTCACTTTCCCAAATAACACATCGCAAATAGCTCTTCCACCTTCCTGACCTGGAATATAACCCATTACTATTCCATCAACCAAAGGTTCAATTTCTCGAATAATTCGAGGTCTTCCCTGCACCATTACCAAAACAATTGGTTTTTTTAATTTTGATAATTCTTTAACAAGTTTTTGCTGAGCTTTTGGCAAATCAAGTTCGTTAATGTCTGAAGGTTTTTCAGTAGCCGGAATTTCACCAACGCAAACCACAATATAATCAGCTTTTTTGGCTTTTGAAAATACCTCATCGGTATTAATATCTTTGGTATAACCAGTTCCTTCGGCATAATCTACATTCGCAGTTCCAACTTCTTTTTTTATAGCATCTAAAATGGTTAGTTTACTTGGATTATTATACTTAGTATCTCTTCCTAAAAATGTTCTTGACCAGGCACCGTTAAGCATATTTATAGAGTTAGCCGAATAACCAGTAACTAATACTCTTTTAGAATTTTTTAAAGGTAAAATGTTGTTTTCATTTTTCAATAAGGTAATGGCTTCACTTGCCATTTTATAATTTTCAGAAATGTGTTTTTTACTACCTAATTCTGAAAAATCATTAGATCTGTTATAAGGAACTTCAAATAAGTTTAACTCAAACTTAAGCTTTAATACTCGTGAAACCGCATCATTAATTCTACTTATTGGTATTTCATTATTTTCAACCAACTCAACAATAATATCTACTACATCAGCATCAAACGGGTGCATTAATAAGTCTAAACCGGCATTAACAGCTAATTTTGTAGCTTGACGCATATCTTTAGCTGATTGATGTGCATCTACTAAAAATTCCACATCGTTAAAATCCGAAATAACCACACCTTTATAGTTCAGTTCACCTTTTAAAATATCCGTGATAAAATATTTGTTTAAATGACAAGGAATACCATTCACAGCATTTGAACTTATCATAACTCCTTTTGCTCCTTCTTTAATCGCCTTTTCAAAAGGAGGTAAAAAATATTGTCGTAAACTATTTTCAGGAATTATAGCATTGGCTCTATCTTTACCATTCTGTCCTGCTCCATATCCTAGAAAATGTTTTAAACAAACGGCTGTACTTGTTTTATCATCAAGTCCTTTATGTTGTGAACCTTGAATATAGGCATTTGTCATTTGAGAAACTAAATAAGGATCTTCACCAAAACTCTCAGCTATTCTTCCCCAAAGAGGATTCATTGCAACATCTGCATTTGGATTAAAATTCCAAGGTAAGGATGCCGCTCTAGATTCATATGAAGTTATTTCTCCACAAATTTGAGTTAATTTAGTATTCCAGGTTGCAGCTAAAGCAATTTGATGAGGAAATAAAACCGAACCAGCCACATAGTTTGCTCCATGGATATTATCAATTCCATACAAAACAGGAATACCCAAACGAGATTTTTCTATTGCAGCATCTTGAATAGTTTTTACTATTTCATTCCATTCATTGCTATTTGCTAAATAACCTGGAGTATTATGAATTGAACCAACATTCAAATCAATAATAAACTTTTTAATTTTTTTAGAACTAAAAACTGTACTATCTCTACTATCCCAATACTTTCCCTTTAACACAGTTGGCAATCCTATATTTAACATTTGCCCTGCCTTTTCTCTAATAGTCATTTTACTCAAAAGATCTTTAATCTTTTTTTCAATTTCATCAGTATTTGATATTTTTTTTTCGGTAATGACGGGCTTTTTATCTAATGTCGTATAGTTACTCACAAGCATTGTTATTATATTATTTAATAGTATGTTTCAATTGTTGGATTTAAATGTTAACTGAACATACACAGGAAAATGATCAGAAGGATACTTAAAGTTACAGGAATTGTTTAAAACAGCGTACTTTTTAACTTTTATAAGTTCTTTATCAACAAAAATATAATCAATCCTTGCAGTTGACTCCTTTAAATATTGAAACCCGTTAAATGTTCCTTTAGGACCAAAAGGTTGCAGAATAGCCACCTCTTTTGAATCATTCATTTCTGAATTCAAAATGTTAATTGCTTTACTTTTTGGTAGTGCATTAAAATCGCCCATTAAAACTACAGGTACATTTTTTGAACAAATCTTGAGTATTTTTTTTAAAATAAGTCTTGCACTTTTTGCTCTTGCTTTTTTTCCAATATGATCAAAATGAGTGTTAAATACCCAAAAAATATTACCGGAAATTTTATTTTTAACTAGAGCATAGGAACATATTCTTGGTAAATTAGCATCCCATCCAATTGATTTTTTTTGAGGAGTTTCTGACAACCAAAATGTACCATGTTTTTCGATAAAAAATTTATCTTTATTATAAAATATAGCAGAATATTCGCCTTTATTTCCTCCTTCTCTACCTTCACCAACATAGTCATATTTTGGCAACTGCTCTTTAATAAATTGAACTTGATGCGGCAACCCTTCTTGAATTCCAAATATTTCTGGCTCGTAAAATTGGATTTGTGAAATCCAAAAATCCTTTCGATTTGACCAGCTGTTTTCTCTATCTGATTTAACATCTAAACGTATATTATACGTCATTAAAGTTAAGTCCTGACTAAAAACACTGGTAAAAAATAATGAAACAACCAGCACCAAAAAATATGTCCTCATCATTTCATTAATTATTTTTTATTTATTAATACCTGTTTTAAATATCTTTTAAAAGTTACAGAAAAAACATTCTAATTCCTAAATACTTTAATACAAAAATAAAATTGATGATTAACAGATTTAAAATAGCTACTTAGTACTATTTTTCCGTTGCTAAAGGAGGAACAAGTACATCTTCCATCAAAGCTTTTTCATCTCCGTTATATGTTTTAGTAATTGGGTTTCCGTTTCTTGTTAAACCCTTAAAAGTACCATTATCAACCAAATCCCATAAAGTAAATTTTGCCTGACCATCCAAATTAATTAAGCCAAAATGGTTTTCTGAGCCTGCAGGATGATGAGCATCTTTCCATTGCTCGTCAAAAGCTTCAAAATAAAAGCATGACATCCCAACCTCATTTGTCCAAGCTCTCATTGCATTGTAATATAATTTTTGTTTATACTCATCTGTCGCTTTAGAGCCTTTTGGACCATAATAACCTTTTGAAACTGTTGCCCATCCGGTTTCTCCAATATGAATAGGTTTGTTAACTCCTATACTCTTCATGTATTTTGCAACAGCATTGTAGTGAGAAACTGCAAAATCTTTTGCTCGCAACATCGCTGCATTTATTTTTTCCATATCTGTTAAGCCTTCTTCTTCTTCAGGCACCTTCCAAAAGGCTGGGTTATAATGAGAATTGTGATATGGGTATGTATGCATTGACACATAATCAACCGCTTTGAAAAGTTTTTCTAAGTCTTCAGTATGGTAACTTGAATCTCCCCCTCCCCATGAAGCAAAATCATCGGAACTTGTAATCCATAATTTTTCAGGTAGTTTTCCCGAATTTTTTAATGCTTGTAAATGGTTTACCCATTTTAAAATAACGGCAGGTTGTACATAATAACTTTCAGCCCATTTTACCATAGCTTCATTTCCTACTGCTAATACTTTTACAATATTAGGGTATTTATTCGCTAGATCAACAGCTCTCTGTATTTCTGCTGCATTGGCTTCACTTTCAACATTATGATTAGGAGCCTTATCGGTCCAAGCATTTTCACAATCAATCCAGGCGCCTAACATCAAGTACATCTCAAAATTTGGATCTTCTTTTTTTAACTGACTAATAGCTTCTAATAAATTTGAAGCATGTTTTAGTTGTACGTTATATGTACGAAGAACTTTCACCTTCATAGCTTCCAGAATTCTCAAATCATCCTTTAGCTCGTTAATTGTAGGTTGAGTATCACGTGTCTTTTCTCTGTAACCACCATAAGAAATGGCCAAATACTCAGGATTTCCTAAAATATCTGCTGCTGATTTTTCAGTTTTTTTCACTTGTTTTGATTCTTTGTTTTTTTGAACACAACTAAACAATGTAATTGCCAAAAATACAGTTAAACATAATTTAAAATACTTTTTCATTTGCTTAAAATTTATAGTTTACAAAAAATGAAGAAACCAAGAGTTTCTACACATCTAAGAATTCGCATAAAATTTCAATCCTATCAAAAACACGCATCAACAAAATTTGTTGATGCGTGTTTTATAATGTATAACTAGTTAGCCTTTAGGAAAACAACTAATTGTTCCACTTCACCTGTTCTCTTAAATATTTGATTACTTCTTTCTGTATCAAGAGTCAATGTTTCATAATGCATGTTTGGACCTTCATTAAAAATCACATCAATTCCTGTTTGAGATGATAATTTATACGTTACAGGTATTTGACAATACGTAAAACAAAGAGATTTAGGCTCTAATTCAATTTCTTTTATTTCTTTATTTATATCGAAATACTTAAAAGTTTTTGGTTCACTCAAAAATTCATGACCTCTTAACAATCGAGGGTCAAACTGTAGGTTTCCATTTTTAACGAAAACACCTAATTCACCAATTCTACTCAAAATATCTTCTTTCACCTGGCCTGTCATTCCTGGTTGCTGAGCACCCTTTCCTGCAGGTGTATGCGAATATGGATCAGTTGAAAATGCTCCGTATAATTCAGGAGATTTATGAACACCTATTCCTTCGTATATTTCAAAATAATGATCGAACATTTTACCAATAAGAACATCATTTTCATTGTTTTCAATAGCTGCCAAACAACTTTCTTGAGCTGCTAACAATAATTTTGAAACCATATGCCAGTAAATTGAACCAAGCCCTTCAAAACCGAAAAATGTACCTGATCGCCCTGTAAACGCCTTATGATCAAATATTTTTTCAAATACATCTAACAACAATTCTGTATCTTTTTCTATAAGAGATTGATACGATTCAGGAAGTTCAGTTAATGCTTGTTTTAAACTATTTGCATTATTGAAACTACCATTGAAATGGAATTTTCCTAAACAATCTTTTTCAATAATTTGTGCATTTCCATCTTTTACAAGTTGTTTTAACAACGATGATTTTTTAACATCGGTTGCCAAAATATTGTTTTTATCACTAAATCTTGGCAGCTCTTTGTTTGGATATAAAATATAGCTGTACTGATCAGGTCTGAACAATGCGCTACCTTTTAAACTATCCAAAACTTCTAAACTTTCGCTAGAGGAAAGATATCCAGAACTTAAAACAGCTACCTGACCTTCAAGCATTTCAGGTAAGTATGAGATAGATACTTCTTCTTTATTTTCAACGGTCATCAAATTATACGCATGGTATAAATTATCAGCTCTTTTATTTGCATCAATTGAATGATCAATATATTGAAGTGTTATTTTCGTAAAGTTTAATAATTCTTTTTTAGAAACCGTTCCTTTATCACTTGAAAATCCATTTTCATAAATGGCTGATCTATACTTGCTTCCAACAATTCCAAGTCCGTCTAAAACTGTTTTTCTATCTTTATCTGAAACTTTTCCAGCTAAAATATTTTTATTCTTTTCTAATGATGATACTACTCCATTAAAAAATTCAACTAATTCCTCAGAAATTTCAACAGTATCCATATCTGATTTTGAAACTACTTCCTCTAAGAATTTCAAAAAGCGTCTTAAATAATATAATGTTACCATTGAAACACCATTACCAACCAAAGCATTGTTGGCATCATTCCATTCCGGACGTTGTGTATTCATCCAAATACCACCTTCAGGAATAAAGTTTGATACTTTTGCCAATACCGTTGCCAATAATTTTTCAACAAGATTTACTTTATAAATAAAATAATTTTCATCTCTTAATAATGCACCGTCAGCACCTAACTGAACTTTCTTTTCCTGAATATATTCATCCAATTCTCCATCAAATTCAATAGTGTCTTTTGGATTTTTTAATATATCCTCATAACATTTAATTTTATAAGGTACATTGGCATAAACAAAAAGATCTTTATTAAAATAGTTTGCTAATTTATTTGGGTAATAATTTTCAATAAATTCTAAAAACTTTAATAAATAAATAATTTGATGATCGCCCCAATAGCCAATATATGACCAAGGATTGTCTGGTTCAATTGTTTCCCAATCAAAACCATCTTTTGTTACACGGTATGGGTTGTAACCATCAAATGTTGTAGCATTTAAAAACTTATGAATCATACTTTCAATAAACTCAGGATAAGAATGAGCTAAAGCTTCCCAGTTTTGGAAAATATCTCTCCAGTTCCCTTCGTAATCCAAAATTTTAGAATCGTCAATTTCGTTTCTGGTATTTATTGAAAACTTGTTCCATGGTCTACTTGGATCACCATGGCGTCGACTAAATTTCAAAGGCATATATTCAAAACTAAGCCTTTTAAAGTTTTTGTCTTTATCATTTTCGGCTAACTCCTTTAAAAAGCTCAGTGAAAACAATTCTGGTAATTGTTCTAATAAATCACTCTTTTTCTTAAATACTTTTTTGTTAGCTTTTGCAATGTATTTTATAAAATCACTTTTTTCAATTTGGTAGTTATGGTCAAAAATACCCCCACGCATAATGTTGAAAAGTGTATTTGAGAAATGTCGTGCATTAATTAAATCATCATCTGTTAATTGCACTCCGTCTGATGCTCCTGTAAGGCGAACTAATTTATCAGTACCTCTGTCAATATTTTGTTGAATTAAGGCAGATAAGTTCTTTTCGTTATTTATAGTTTCCTTAATTTCATTTACTGCAACAATAGATTGATTTACATTTGCAATAAGCATCCAATTTTTTTCGGCGTTTGCTTTTAAAGTTAAATCTGAAGAAGTAAAATAGGCTCCTTTTTCAGCTTTTATATCAACCTCTTGTTGGATTTCTTTTCCTCTTCTAAAATTATCTAATTGTAAGGATGATAACAAGTAAGTAGGATTTTCAACTCCAATTGACCAAACAATATTTGATTTTAAAGCTTCACTTGGTTCGGCTTTATCAACAATAATAGCGCTTAAAGCGTAAATTCCTAAACCTACTTCTTTTTCTAATTCACATTTTTTATAAGCATCAACTAAATTACTTCTAATAGCTTGTATTTCTTCACCAACACCATAAGGTATTATATTCTGAATTCCGTCTAATACAGTAATTTTTAAAGCTTTTTTGGTATTATTAACTATAGTCGATTTTTTTATAAATCCATACTTGCTACTTGAACACCATTCGTATTTGAAAGCAATTCCTAAGTCATTATTAATTTCTTCAAAAATTACTTTGTTTCCATACTTATTTTTGTACAAATTTCTATTAATATCGTAAATTCCTATGTATTTACTTGAAAATGGTTCCCATAAATAAGTTTTATCTTTTGCATGAATTTGAACAATAGTTTTACTACCTGTAATTTCCGCAGATTCAGTAATTTTATCATCGGTGTAATAAGGGAAAAGAGCGTTATTACTATCTTTTCTACCTGCCGATAATCCACCATTACTGGATATAAACATCCAATGATCTGAATTACTTACAATACTCATAAAGAAAGGTCTCATTTCATCTACATTCGAAATTTTGTTATAACTTTCTCCTTCTATATTCACAACTTTTCCTGTAACTTCATTTTTTTCAAAAGAAGCTTTCTTTTCTCCTATATACATTGAATTATCTTTAATTAATTTTTATCTAATTTAATTCTGCCTAAAAATAAATCTTTAAGCTTGGTTTGTTTTATTTTTTTATTGTTAACCACCTTAAAAGGAATATTTGCTGTGGCCGCTTTTGACTGTCCATTATTAACATAACCAAACAGTCGGTAATTTCCTTTTTTTGCAGGTGCTTTGAATTTTAATTCTCCTTTATCGTAACTTAACACTGAAATATCTACTGTATCAGGTCGCTCTTCATAATCCCCTCCTTCTTCTTTAGCAACACTTTCATACAAAATTTCCCAGCTATAATTAAGGGTCTCTGTTTGAAAATTATGAATTTTAAAACTTGCCGAGCATTCCTCACCACAATTTAAAATTACACTTTGATGTGCAAATTTATTATTAATGGTAAACGCCTGAATTTTTGGAGCTTTATTTTCAGGCCAAGTTCCTGTCCAAACAAAATGCATTACATCAACCGATTCTGTTTTTGTTCCATCTTCCAAAAACATACCATACCAAGTCGGAGTTCGTTCTTGTTTTTGCCCCCAAAGAAATACGTATGAACCAATGCATTGTGAAGTATCTACTTCTATTCCTTCCCGATATCTTTTCAAAAAATTATCAGCTCGTACGGTAGTATTTTCCTCAATTGGAGCTCCCCATTTAGTTTTTGCAACTTCCCAGTGTCCAGTAGCTCCCCACTCTGTTACCATATAAGCACCCTCCCAGTTATACTTTTTAATTAAGGTTGGTAAGGTTGGTAAAACACCGTATAGCTGAAATGATAATATATCAATATCTGAGGATCTTTCTTTAATTAAATCAATGTCTTTTTTTGAGATTCCAGCTAATGCTGTTGTTGTTAAATGATTTGGATCTACCCTATGAATCATTTTTGAAATTTCATTTACAGCGTTCCATACCTTTGGATTTGTATAGTGTAAATTCAATTCATTTCCTATTGCCCAAATTAAAAGTGCCGGATGGTCTTTTAATTCAAGTACTTCTTTTTTTATTAGCTCTAATTGTTCTTGAACTGCAGTTTCATCATTGTAATCAAATCCATGACGCTCTCTGGCAACTTCAATACCCATGGTAACCATTAAACCATTTTCGTGGGCCTCGTCTAAAACTTCTTTTCCACTTCTATGGCCATTTTCAGTGCGCCAGGTTCTAAATGAATTACCTTTATGTTTAGCTATCGAAGAAATATCACCAAATTCTAAGCCGGCCCCTTTTATATAAAATGGCTTATCA
>ERZ1046740.152-NODE-152-length-59009-cov-113.454354_pt1 | contig 59009 bp, 62 predicted proteins | sample MGYA00383093_ERZ1046740 | MGnify/ENA primary metagenome ERZ1046740 (study PRJEB29581, sample SAMEA5548363) | metagenome | biome: marine; feature: coastal; material: water | depth 25 m | study: Short-term variability in the microbial, nano- and picoplankton... | reverse complement strand
GCCTAATGGTAGAAGTAGTGATTTTGTTACACCTAACTTTATATTAGGTTGTCAAGCTTCCTGTTTATATTGCTATACTAAAAGATGGAAAAGAGATAACATATATATTAATACTAATACGGATCTCTTTTCTCCTTCTGGTAATAAAATACTTGGTATTATAAAACATCATAGTGAAAATGTTTCTATTCAGAAACCTAATCAAATAGATGATAAATACATTACTTATGATATAGGTTGTTCTACTGATGTAACTTACTACTGGAAAAAGTATAATTGGGTAGAAGTTCTTACCTTTTTTCAAAATCACAATATTAAATCTACTTTTGCAACTAAATTTGTAAATAATAAAATGTTAGATTTTCCAGCTAATGAACAAAATAGAATTAGATTTAGTATTATGCCTCAAACTATAGCTAATGTTGTTCAACCCAATGTAACTAATGAATTACTTAAAATTAAAGCTATTGATTATGCTAAATCTAAAGGTTGGGATGTTCATATAAATTTTTCTCCTGTAATTTATTATAAGGGTTGGAAAAAAGACTATTCTAAACTTTTTCAAGATATTGATAGATTAGTTAAAAATAAAACTAATGTTTATTGTGAAGTTATTTTCTTAACTCATAATGAGAATCTACATAATGTTAATATGGTAGACAATCCTGAAGTTGAAAATCTACTTTGGAATCCTAAAATACAAGAACCTAAAACTTCTAATTATGGTGGAAACAATGTTAGATACCAATATCAACTTAAAAAGGAATTTATAGAAGAATTTAAAGCTATTCATAATAAGTACATAAGCTGGTGTAAAATTAGATATATTTTTTAACAATTTAATATAATTAAAGACGTAATGTAATAAGAAAATTAGTAAAATAATTTAAAACGCTTAATAAAGAAGAATAATGCCAATATTTGATTATTTCTGCTTATGTGGAAAAGAAAAAAAAGAAGAATTAGTCCTAAAATGGGATGAAGAAGTAAAATGTGACTGTGGTAAAGTTATGAAAAAAAAAATATCCGCTCCTAACCTAGGCGGAATGGATAATTTAGGTAGATCCAAATGACAAAAAATAAGAAAATAAAAAAGAATTTAAAAGCAATTAAACGTAGAGCTACAGCTTTTATACTTGGTATCACTTATAAAGAATATAAGAGACAAATCAAGAAATTTAGAATGACTCACAAAAATAAAAAATAACAACATATTAATTAACAAAATATGCTTAAATTATTTAGAGGACCTGTACAAGATCCTAAAACTCCCAACAAATTACTGACTTAATTATACCTTAATGCGTTACTTAAACCTTACTAAAGGTTTTAATCCATATAAAGTCTCGAAAGAAGAAGAAGTTCCTTTTGAGACTTTTGTTTTTAATGGAGGAGAACCTCATATTAGAATTAAACACATCCCTTTTAATGTAGGGACTATTAGAGTGTCTATACAAATAAATACATATAATGACCTAGGGTTATTAAAAGTAGCTGTAGATGCCCTTAAACGATCAAACCCAGGCACTAAAATAGAAGTATTTATACCTTATTTTCCTGGTGCCCGTCAAGATAGAATTTGTAATGAAGGAGAAGCTTATACTTCAGCTATATATGTAAAGGAAATAGCAAGTATGGGTGTAAATAAAGTTACAAGTTTTGATTTACATTCTGATGTAATAGGAGCTATGTTTGCAATGACTAATGTTCATTTTATAGCTCAAAATAACCATAGTCTTGTTATTTCAGCTTTAGCTACTGAATACCCTTCAGTTAATGATGAGGCCCCTATTATTATTTCTCCTAATGCAGAAGCCAATAAAAAAATAGGAGCTTTAGCTAAATATTTATCTACTTTTAATAAAGTAGAAGTAGTAAAATGTGATAAAACTAGAGATCTGAAAACAAGTGAAATTACTAATTTTGAAATATATGCAGAAGATTTCCAAGGTAAAGATTGCATTCTGGTGGATGATATTTGTGACGGTGGTGGTACTTTTCTCGGTCTGGCTAAAGAATTAAAGGCCCGAAACTGTGGAAGATTAATACTAATTGTTAGTCATGGTATATTCTCTCAAGGATTAGAAAAATTAACAGAAGTATTTGATGCTATTTATACTACAGACTCTTTTAATGGTCCTCGAGATCATGAGAGAGTAATAGAAATACCAACTAATGCACACAGAGATTCGTAAACGTTTAAATGAGTTAGTGTAGTTAATTATGGTGAGGCCTCTTGGAGCAATGTAAGGGGCCTTTTTAAAAAAAGAAAAAATGAAAATTAGTTTTCATTTTGATGATACTTTAGATTCAGAAAGAATGCAAAGATTAGCCATTTAGTAGCAAGCTTTTTACTTAAATACAAATTTAACTTTTAGATTAAAGAGAAAAACAGATATTTTATCTAAAAGATATTACACACATTAATAAACACAAAAATGTATAAAAAAAATAAATTAAGCAAGACTGACTTAACTCAGTTGATGAAAAAAAATTCTGAGGTACAACAAACTGTAACTTGGAGAAAGAATAATGGTAAAATCCGTACTATGGTATGTACTGTAGATAAAAATGACTTTTTGGATAACTTAGGTTACATTAAAGCTATGTCTTATGGTGATCACAAACGAATTAATCCAAGATCTCTTATGAGAGTGGACCTAAATGGTAAGACTTATGTCAGAAAGTAAAGAAACTATGAATGTAGCTGGTCCTAAGAATCATAATTAACAATTTTAAAAAACACACACTAAAAAATGAGTTTATTTAACAGTTCTGCGCAAGCGGAAGAAACAACTAACAAAACCCCTCAATTTGATAAAGAAAGATTATCAAAAGAGATTAACGAGTTTTTTCAAAAATTATCAGCTCAAGAAGCTGAGGCTTTTGAGAAAATCCTTTACGAAACAACTGACTTCCACCTTAAAGCCGCTCAGAATGGACTAGGAGAAGTAATTAAAGCTAATCTTGACGTAATCAAGAACGAGATTATGCGTAATGGGACAACTATCCAATTACCTAACCTCCCTACATTTGATATTGAATTATCCGATCACCCAGTTATTCAAGAAGTTATTGCAAGCATTAACTTATTCAAAAAAGTTTTATTAGTAGGTCCAGCAGGTACCGGTAAGACTTACATGATCGAGCAATTAGCACAACGGATGAATTTACCTTTCTACAAGTATTCTTGTTCAAGGGATAGTTCTGTACATGATTTACTAGGTTATAAGCAACCTACCTCTGAGACTTACTTAAACACTACGTTTATTAATGCTTATGAAAATGGAGGTATATTTTTAGTGGATGAATACGATGCAATGTCTGGTGACATGGCATTATTCTTTAATGGAGTGGCAGATGATTCATCTTTCATTTCAATCCCTCATAGAGATACAGCTCCTACAGCTCAACGTCATAAAGATTTTATTCTAGTTATGGCAGGTAATACATGGGGATCAGGATCTTCTGATTACTCAGGTAGAGATTTTCAAGATCAGGCTCTTTTAGATAGATTCCGATTGAGTAAAATCTTTGTAGGATATCACTATCCTCTAGAAAAAGCTATGTTAGGTAGTAACTACCCTGTAGTTATGGCTGTACGTAAAAAGATGGAAGAATTTGGATCTTATATTTCTACTAGAAATATCAAGGATATAGCTCTTGTAGCTAAATCTGCTAATCTTAAAACTGCTATCAATTTATTGGTCCAAGATATGGAAAAGCATGAAGCTAAAGCTATTAAATCAGTAATGACTACCTCAACATGAAAAAAGGGAAACCAGAATTTACGAACGTAAAACTTCCTTCCGGTTCTACTCTTTTAAGATTTCCCACTCTCGAGGATTTATTTTGGTTTGATAATCCAATTAATAATCCTACAGGATTAGGATTGAAAGGTTATCTTCACCAAGGTGAAGATGAAATAGACCCTGCAACAGGCCACCCTTCTCAAATAACAAGGTATCTAAAAGAGAGAACCATACTTACTCCAGCTAAACAGAAGTTAATAGCAAAAGCTAGAAAAAACTTACAAGCTGATAAAGAGTTCTTAGAATTAATCTATAAGGCTAAATCTGAGAAAAGGAAAGTAATTTTAAACAAATTTGGAGGGAATTTCTCTCCAGTTCAATTCTCTAGACAAGAAGAGAAAATGTTTAAAAAAGGAGTTAATGGAGCTAAGAAAGCCACCCTTGATATGGCATTTCAAGTTGGAACATTTACTGATGGTGATTATGGTAATTCTTTTCAGAAAATCATAAAAACTATTTTGATGTGTCAGGCTATGAACATTAACCTTAATATCGATGTATTCGATTCTGAAGAGGATGGAGTAGACATGCATGATGCTTATGTCATTTGTAATGTAGCTAGAAGTGACAAGAAGATTAATTTTAATCGATTGTTAGCTTTTTCTCATCAGGAATTTTTTAGATATACTTTATTTAATGGTTATGCTGCCAGCGGGAAGCCCGGTAGAATCCGATCATTTCTAGGTACTAAAACTATTAAAGAAGATTTGAGTAGAATGTATGACGTAATTGGAGGAAATCTTCTACCGGAAACGGGAGAGGATGCTGAAGAAAACGGCATGATTAATAAAATAATTAAAATCGCTTGGCACTAATGGAAGAACAACAAAGACCCCTAGATTATGCTTTAGATAGTGTAATGCCCTGGGACGAACCAGAAACCACTACATCAGAATATCCTGTATCTGATGAAGATGCAATAGAAACTGTAGAATATAAAGAATATGAAGAACCTTATGTCATTTGTTTGATAGATTCTTCATTCTTTATAGATGTAGGAGAAAATCAGAGTATAGATTCCGCTAAAATGAATGCAGAATTAGAAGGACTTATGACTAATCTGTTAGAATTAACAGGGGAAAGTGAAGGAAATGGCCCAGCAGGGGAGACTGATAAAGATGACCCTGATGAAAAATGGATATCAGATGGAGGAGACGCTACTTATAACAAAATGCAAGATGAAATTATCAAAATGCGTAAAGAAAGAAAGCAGCGATGGAAATAATAACAGGGGCTCTTAGGGGCCCCTTTAAAAAAAAATTATATGAATAAAACAATTTATAAAAAAGACAATAAAAATAAAATTAGATTCATTAACTTTGAGGTTACAGGGCCTATGCTTATTCAATCTAGTGGTGTAATAGACACTCTTTGCCCTATTGTCCAGGTAAAAACTTGCGTAGGTAAAAATATAGGAAGATCAAATGAAACTACTCCCGAACAGCAAGCTTTATTAGAATTTAATAGTAGGTTAAAGAGAAAATTAGATAAAGAATATTTTTTAACTGAAGAAGAAGCTAAAACTGTGACAGTAATTTTACCTATGTTAGCAAAAAAGCTAGAAGATGAATATTCAAAAATAGAATGGACAAATAAGGACCAGCATAAATATTTACAACCTAAGTTAGATGGTATGAGATGCTTAGTAATAAATGATGAATTAATTTCCAGAGATAATAAAAACATCATGGTTACTGGAGGAGGCTCAATGCAACATATTGTTGATGAATTAGTGGAGTTGAGAAAACTTATATCTGAAGAGATTGCTATTGATGGAGAATTATATTGTCACGGTATTTCTTTTCAAGAAAACATGAAGCTTATTAAAAAGAAAAGACCCAACTCTACTGAAATTAAATTTTATGTTTATGATGTGATTAGTGAAACAAACTATATGAATAGATATGATTTTATAAAAAGGATTATATCAAACGATTTTAAATATATTACTGTATGCCCTACTATTAGAATTAATTCTGAGGAAGAATTAAATAAATATCATGACTTATTCATTACTAGAGGATTTGAAGGGAGTATATTAAGAGTAGGAAGCAAGGGATATGAGATGAAAAGATCCAGTTCTCTTTTAAAAAAGAAGGATTTCATTGATGCTGCAGCCACTATTACTGATATTGTACCATGTGAGCAGAGACCTACTTGGGGTAAACCTGTATGTAGAGTAGATGTAAAAGATGGTGACCTTGAAATAGGAGTTACATTTGATTGTAATACTAAACTATCTCACGCAGATAGAGAGTACATGTTAGCTCATCCAGAGGAATTTATTGGTAAAACTGCCGAAATTAGATATTTTGAATTAACGGATAAAGGGAAACCCAGACATCCAACTTATTATGGACTTAGATTAGACAAATAATGACAACAAAAGAAGAAAACTTATTAAAAAAATTTCATGACCCTAATGTTAGTAATCTTTTAAAAAAAAGAATAGAAGAAAATTACCCTTTTATTAAAGAAATACCTGCTCCCTTTACTCCTGCAAGTTCTTTATTGAATCAATGGTATAAAGACTTAGAGGGTAACATATATTACCGTACGGGACCAGGAAAAGGTATTACAATTGCTCTTGATGATATCAGATACAGCACTAACCCGTTTAGACACATAGCTGATTCAAGCACCCTAAAATTTGCTACTACAGAAGAAGTAGAAGATAAATTTAGAAATGTAATGATTACTCTCGATTTTAATATAGGAAGTTTATTACATGGTTGTACGATTACAAATATGGAGTCATTTATATTAAATGAAGAAGATAATTCTTTTTATTTTACAGGTAAATTAGCAGGAGAAGAAACAGTAATAACTAAGAAAGTTCTAAATATTTCAAATTTTAAATGGGATACTCCTCGTACATATTTTATAGAAAAACATCTTTAAACCCCCTATAAAACAAAATACGCATTACGCCTTTTAATTAACACACAAAAACATACATTAAAATTTATTATGTCAACAGCAACAGCAACAACCGAAGATACTACAGTTCAAGAAACAGTAGTAGCTACTAAAACTTCTAAAGATTCTAAATCTACAGATAAAGAAACTGCACAAGTAGAAAAAGAAACTCAAGAAGAAGTAAATCCATTAGATCGTTATGTGTTTATGGATAATATTAAAGAGCTATTGAATATTTCATTCGATACTGAAAATAATGTTATTCTTTACGGATCTGGCGGACATGGAAAATCTGAAATCACTTTAGATTTCTTACATTCAAAAGGTATCGAACCTTATGTACTTACTATGGGTACTGGTATGACAGTAGATAGAATGTTTGGAGGTCTAGATATCAATGCTTTTAATGATAAAGGTCATATTGAATACCTAGTAGAGAACTCTTTCATGAATTCTGAATACGTGATTTTTGAAGAAATGTTAGATGCTCCTGATTTTATATTAGAGCAATTGAAAGATATCTTATCTTCCGGTCAATTCAGAAACGGTAACCAAGTATTTGATATCAAAACTAAATATATTATTTGTAATACGAACAAAACCAGAGAGGATTTTGCAAAAAATGCATCTTTAATAGCTTTAATGGAGCGTTTTCCATTAGAAGCAGAGGTTAAGTGGAAGACGTACAATCGTGTTACTTATGAAAAACTATTAACACATATCATGGGAGGAGCTGATCCTATGCTTACTTTTATTTTAGAAAAGTACGCTAAAGCAGGTCATGTGATCTCTCCACGTATTGCTATTAAGTCTGCTGAGCTAATTGCTAGCTGTGGTACTTCTTGTTTAGAGTTTATTGCTGACTTTAAAAAGCATGAAGGTCTTTTAAAAGATAGTATTGCCGCTTTTGATGCAATATTTAAGTTACGCAAACTTACAGATCAAGCTAAAATCAAATCTGACGAGATTGCAGCTCTTAATATAGATTTAATCGATACTATGAGTGCTTATGATAAAGCTACATCTTTAAATTCAGAATTATTTAAAATTGTAAATGATATCAAAACTGTTAAAGCAGATGATAGCATGGCAGTAGATAAAGCTACCGCAGAAAAAGAATTCACAAAACTTTTCAAGAGTTACCAAGGCTCATTAGAGTTAGTGAGAGATTTAATAAATATTTAATTATGGAAAGATGGAATAAAAAAAAGTCCCGGGGCAATTCTGCCTCGGGTTCTTATGAGAACTACGCATCTCAAGGGTATAATCGAGGAGGCTATAATTCTCATGGATATAGCAATAGATATAACTATAGGTCTAGGAATAAGTACGGTTCCCACAGTAGAAACGACAATAACTACAGTTGGTCGTGGGGAAATTATTCTTTCGATAGACTTCAAGATGATAATTCAGATTTAATTATTAAAAGTGATGAGGGTTATTTAACTCCTATTAATTATAGTATCAAATCTCGTTTAGGATGGAACACTGGAGAAGAGACTCTACGATTCGTTAAGAATATGTGTAGATATTTTTACCATGAAATGTTAGAAGAGGAAGATTATTATGAAGAGAAATTCAAAGATAAACTTGATGAATTACCTGAGAAAGTTTTATCTGAATATAATAACATTAAAGGAACTATTGAAGTTATAAAGGCTACAAATATACCGGGTTATACTCCTTTAGAAAAAGCTGAGCATTTAGTACAATCTTTATCTAGTAAAAACCCAAATAATAATGTAGATGATTTGGTATCTCAAGCTTCTTCTCTTACAAACGAGCTAGAATTCGATACAAACACTTTCTCAGACCCAATACTTAATGAGTTATGTGATATTACTGATTTTAGTAAAAAGGCTAAATTTGAAATCCTTAATAAGATTTCTCTTATAAAGGGTTTTGGTGAGAAGTTTAAGGTTGAAGTAGACATTACAGAAAAAGAAGTGGAATTTTCTGCTTTAACTACTATTCGGAAAATGAGAGACATGTCTCAATTCAGAAAGATTGAGATGTATCAACGAATGTTACCTATTTTTGATGTAAAATTAGCTTTAAAAGATCTGTTAGTTCAGACTTGTGTAGATCGTACAGAAAGTATGCAAAAAATTATAGTTTTAGTAGATTATTCTGGATCTATGGATACCCATATTAAGCAACAATGGGTATGTGCATTTTTAATTGATAGATTAAAGTATGTTATGAAAGGAGAATGTGAAATATTCTTTAGTTTCTTTGTAAGCAATCCTAAAAAGTTAAAGTTTACACGGATTCATGACAGGAAATCTGCTATAGATTTTTGGAAAACTTTCTCAACTCGTCCCACTGGTGGAATAACAGATATAGGTTCTATTATTAATTATATAGGCAAAGATATCAAACATTTTAAAAGATTATGTAACCTAGACATTGATTTATCAGAACAAGCTGTAGAAGCTCTTATAATAAATGACGGTCATGACGACATCAGAACTGATGCATTTACATATAAGACTAATGCTTTATCTATTCTTGAGAATAACTCTCAACTTAGAAAAGCCTGTTTAGATAATGGAGGTAAGTATGTAGCAGTACTAGGCAAACAAATTAAAGAATACGAATGAAAATAAATCTTACAATAGACAGTAAGCTATTTAAAACTTGTAAAAAGTATCAGATAGAGACCTCTATGATATTTGATAAAGTTTGTTATTTATTAATAATAAACTCATCTTATAAAGTAGAAGTTGATTTATCTCTTTTAAGTCTTCTGGAAGTTATGATTGCTGATAAATTAGTTAACATTGTAGATAATGAATACAAGATATCTGATTTAGGCAGATTATTCTTAAAAGAGTTAGACTTAGATAAGGTAGATGAACCTCAAGTTAAAGAAGTGATTCAGGCAAAAGTGGAGACTCCTATTGAGACTCCAAAGGCAGATTCAGAAGAAGCTTTTGTTAATAAATATTTAACTTTATGGAAAGATCCGAATACTCTTAAATTTTATAGAGCACCAAATGGGCAAGGGACTAGATCTTTAGGCGCCAGTAGGAGAGATGTTAAAAAAATGTTAAATCGTTTTTATGACGCATTTCAAATCGAATATGAGACCAAAATCTTGGAAAATAAGAAGAAAGGTAAGCTGGGTTCAGCATTTACCCTACAAGATTTGATATTAACATGCACTAATCAATATGTTACCGATCTTAAAAAAGATCAATTTAACTATTGTAAACGTGCTGACTACTTTATTATGAAGTACAGTCTGGACAAGAGCTTTAAGTCAGTATTATCTGACTGTTGTGAAGAGTATCTTGATAATCCACCACAAACAGAACAATTTAATTTTAATTTTTTTGAAAAATTTAGTTTATGATATCAGCAGTTATTCGCCACAAAGATGGCACAATGAACATTCACAACTCTCCAGTAGATAAAGTGGGTGAAACTTTTCCTCCAGGTTACTATAAATGTAACGAGGATAGAAATGGTAATACGTCAATTAAGGCGGAAGACCTGACAGAATTACACCAACCCTTTAATACTGAAGAAGTAAACCACTTATTTAAGTGTGTTGCTGGATTTTTTAAAGATAATTCTCAACGGATGGTTAATAGCTTAGGCTTTACTCACAAATTAGGGTTACTTTTAAGTGGAGAAGCAGGAACAGGTAAAACATCCATTATGAATTACATAGCTAGTCAAATGATTGAGAGTCAAGGGGCCATTGTTTTCTTTTGCGATGATAATAATAGTTTTTTTACAGCTATTGAAGTAGCAGCATCTATCAGAAAAATTCAAAATAGCCCTATTGTTTTCGTTGCAGATGAATTTGATAGATATGTTGAAGGTTCTTCTGAAAAAGAAGCTCATGTTAAAGACTTTTTAGATGGTAAACTTTCTATTGACAATAGTTTAGTCTTAGCAGCTACTAATTATTTAGATAGAATTCCAAATTCTATTAAAAATAGACCTTCACGTTTCCGTTACACTGTAGAAATCAAAGGAATTCAAACTAAAGAAGATGTTGAAGCTGTAGTTGATGTAATTTTAGGAGAATTAGACAAAAAAGACAAAAGAAAGGACCTTAAGAAGGAAATTATGACTAATTTTGTAAGCTTTCCTGTAACTATGGACCAGATTAAGTCTCATGTATTAAATGAGGTTCTTTCTGTTAATTTACCTAAGATTTCTCAGAAATCTATTGGATTTGCATCAGCTAAAGATGAACGTAGTGAGAGAACTACTATGAAAAGATCAGGCTCTTTAGCAGATTTAATAGGAGGAGCAATGATAATGGGGCTAAAAGATATGGATTAATTATGAGTAGAATACTAAAACCAAATAATGTTTTTATGAATGAAGTCCTTCCGGACATTGTTCAGAATAGAGATAACTTACTTGCAGGTAATTTTAATGCAATACCTTTTAGTTTTAGTAAACTGAGTGATTACGTCTATGGTATCCAAAAAGGTACTCAATATGGAATAACAGGGCCCTCAGGATCTTCTAAGAGTAAGCTAGGAAGAGATATGTTTATCTATCAACCTTTCCAGTTTTATTATGAAAATCAAGATAAAATTGACATTCGTGTCAATATGTTCTGTTTAGAAGACAATAAAAAGAAAGTAGTGTATAACCTCCTAACAAAAGCTATGTGGGACCACTATGGTAAGAGACTTACTCCTAAGGAATTATCAGGAGATAATAATGAAGCCGTACCAGAGGAAGTCCTACAACAATGCGAGGGTTTAATACCTTACTTTCAAAAGTTTTCTGAAAAAGTATATCTGAGTAATACAAATACTGCAACTGGGATCAAAAAAGAGATTGAAACATTTATGTTAGATCCAACAGTTGGTCATTATACGGATGAAAAAGGTAAAAAGCTAGATCACATTAACAAGACTATTGAAGTCTCTGTAAATATTCCCGGAAAGCCTACTACGAGGAAGATTTCAGAGATGGAAGCTCATGTTAGAAAAGGTGGTCAAGTTCGTTACAAACAATTAAATCCAAATTTGTTTGTTATTAATATTATTGATAACTTGCAAGTAATTAAACCGGAAGCAGGAAACAAGTATAACACTCTCGATTCTTTCTGTAGAAATTTAATGAGGAACCATCTATGTGAGTTCTTTGGTTGTGCTAATGTACTTATACAACAGCAGAGCCAGCAGATGAGACAACGCAAGATGAGTTCAAGCGGAGAATTGATGACTGATACACTTGTTCCAAGTATTGCTGGATTAGGGGAATTTAAGAATTCAGTGCAAACAATGCATCATCTATTTGGAATTTATTCTCCATTTAATGATAGATTACCTGAGTTTCATAAATATGATATAACTAAATTATCTTATTTTTATCGTCACATTTATCTATTGAAATCCAATTTTGCACCAAATGTAGATTTTCCTCTATTCTCAGACCCTATTGCAGAAACATTTAAAGACTTACCCAATTTTAACGATACAGCTGGTATGAATGCTATTTATGCAGAGATTGCTAACTTATCCGGAATTTCAAATTCAAAATTTTTATTATAATATTATGTCACACAGTTTATTAATTATCGGAGATTCAGGGAGTGGTAAAAGTACTTCCCTTTTTCCTAACCCAACACTAGGTATCAAAGGATTAAATCCAGAGGATACCTTTATTATTAACATCTCTAAAAAGCAATTACCTTTTGCTGGATGGAGAAAAAAATACAAAACTTTTGATAATGAGAACTTAGATGGTAACATCTTATTCTCAGACAACAGTAAGATGATTCTAAAGGCAATGAAATTTGTCAATGAAAAACGTCCTGATATCAAAAATATTGTTATTGAAGATACTAACCTCTCCTCTTCTAAAACATTCTTTGACCGCTACAATGAAGCGGGCTGGGAAAAGTTTAATGAAATTGGAGGAAACTTAGGTCAAATTATCTTGTTTAAAGATAAATTCAGAGCAGACTTGAATTCAATCTATATCTTCCACTTGGATACTTTTGAAGGTCCAGATGGTAACAAACACTACAAGACTAAAACTCTTGGAAAAGTAATTGAAGATAAGTTAACACCTGAAACTAAGTTTACTACCGTATTACACGCAGTAAAAGAATATAACCCTATTACTGAAGTAAATGAAAGATGGTTCTATAACAATGATTATCCTGGCTCTCCTGCTAAATCTCCTTTTGGGATGTTTGAAGAGTTTAAGTCTATCAATGACGTAGGATTTGTTTTAGACAAAATGAAAGAGTTTGAAGAATGTGACGACTGCTAATGTTTGATTCATTAGAGGCTGTCAGTGGATTTGATACTGACGATCATAAACCTAAAACTCTAAAAAAGCTTTTCAGTAAAAAAATGGTAGATGCAGAATTATTTTCTGCATTTTCCTTTTATATGGTACCTAGCTCGAATGGCTACGTTATGTTTTTAACTAAAAATATAGAAGTATGTTGAATCTAATCTTAAAAAATGTGGATCACTTAGAGCACTATATCGATCAAATTGAAGATAAATATCATGGAGAATCTATTTATGTAACTGTAAGGAAGATTAAAGATAACAATTATAATAGAAAGATATATTTTGCTAAAATAGGTGAGTTTGCGGATAAATTAGGATACACTAAAAGTGAAATGCACGAATTTATAAAGAAAAACGTACTTCCAAGTGTAACTAGTAATCCAGCTTTCTTAAAAGAAGATCCCGACACTTTAACTAGTACTACCTGCTTAAACAATGCAGGATATACTAGTCTTATTCAAAAAACAGAAGAATACATCTTAGGAAACATAGATGTAATTATTTAACCTTAAAAATTTATTAAAATGACAGAATTAGTTCTTAGTAGAGAAACAATTAAACGCCTTATCCAGTCTGAAGGCTATTACAGATATAATCGAGATTGTCCGGAACCAACAGACAAATCGATTCAGACTGAATTTAACTTAACTTCTGATGAAGTAAAAACTGTATTTGATGATCCTCAGTTAAAAGGATTAAAAAGAAAAATCAAAAGAACCATCTTATTTGCAGAAGATCAAACAGATATTGATACACAATCAGAAGATGATAACTTACCTTCTATGGATAATCTAGATAATGAAGTAGAAGTATCTGCTGAAATACCTCAGGAAGATCATGAAGATTTTGATCCAATGGACAATACTGATGTTATCTTTGATACCGAAGACGATACAGACAACGTAGAAGAAGATTATGAGGAAGAAGAGGAAGAAGAAGAATACATGAGTGTAACAAGTTTCTTAGGATAATGAAAATATCCAAAGCAACAAAAAAACTCATAAATGAATTTCCGTTCTTTGGCTTTATGATGTTATCCTTAAGTAGAAAATATGATGACAAATTTTCTAGTTATGCAGCAGTAGGCCTACAGCCTGATCATTCTATACAGCTAATCTTCAATGAGAAAATGGTGAACGAGTTGTCTATAGAAGAGACTACAGGTCTTATTGCGCATGAATTACTTCATATAGTAAATAATCACCTGTTTCAATCTGAAAGACGCCCATTAAATCTAGAAGCTAATGTGGCAGAAGATTACTTTATTAATTGCGTGATTAGAGATGAGTATCAATTAGAGCTACCTAAGGATGGAATGTTTCCAGAAAAAGAAGGCTTTCCCCTGGGAAAGTCTTCTGACTGGTATTACAAAGAGATAGTAAAAGCTAGACAATCTATTAGAAGTAAAAGGGCCTCTCAAGAATCTGGAGGGTCTAACTCTTCGAATGAATTATCAGATCAAGAAGGAAAGATAGAAGACTTATTTAACAATCTAGAAAATAGTGCTATGCAGCATAACAGACTAGATATGAGTCAATTATCAGATATTGAAAAAGATTTAGTTGAATCTCAAGTCAAAGATAACATCATTAATGTAGCTCAAGAAGTAGAAAAATCAGGAGGAAATAGTAGAGGAAATTTACCAGGTAGTGTCAAAGACCTATTAGGTAATTTGTTTAAACTTAGAATAGCTAATGTAGACTGGAAGAAACTCTATAAGAGATTTATGGCCAGTCATATAGATATTCATCGTAAAATGACTAGGAAAAAAGAGTCTAAAAGGTTTAGTCATAACCCGGGTACCAGAAAAACAAGAAAGCATAAAATTTTATATGCTGTTGATACCTCAGGTAGTATGGGCAAAGATGATCTTACAGAAGCTTTTACAGAAGTACATCATGTTTGGAAAGCTGGTGCTCTTATAGATGTTGTTGAGTGTGATACAGAAATAAATCAAATTTACCCCTACGATGGGGTTACTCCTAAGTTTGTATTAGGTAGAGGAGGAACTGCAATAGGTCCAGCTATTGATTACTTCAATAAACACATAAAAGAGTACTCATGTTTAGTTATTGTAACCGATGGTTACCACGAGAGACCTAAAATTAAATCAGTAAAACCTATAATTCATTTAGTAACTAGGACTGATTTTGATAAAAAAGATTTCTCAGACTTGCCTTACACAACAATTATTATGGACAACTGACAAAAATTAGAGTAACGAGACAATTTAGAAATGAAATATGATATCTACAAATCCAAAGATGGCTCAATTAATTATCACAGACATGTTATTAGAACAATTAGAAAAAGAAGATGGAAGTAAAACTAAGTAGATTGAGACATTCTCCTAAGAGGTTTAGTACGTTAAATCACATTATAAAGAAATAAAGAAAAAGAAAAAAAAATGAAATTAAATATCGAAGAAACCCAAAAGTTCTTAGGCTCAGTTCTAGTAACTAACAAAAAAAATGAAGAAGAAGGTATACCTGCTGTAGCTATAAGCTTAGTTGGACCTGCTGGGATAGCAAAGACTTCAGCTGTAAAAGGCCTAGAAAAAACTCCTATAGGGAGTGCTGATGGCACAGTTAAAGTCGTTAAAGTATCTATGGCTAACATAGAAGAGAGTGGAGATTTAACAGGATTTCCTACAAAAGAGTATGAAGTTAAAAATTCAGAAGGAGAAACTCAATGGGTACCTGAGAGTCAGATTGAAAAATTTGAACCAACAGGCGAAAGTAGAATGGGATATGCTATCCCAAAGTGGCTTCAAGAAGGCATGGCTAGTGATGCCAAGTATAAAATTCTCTTATTAGATGATTATTCAAGAGCCACTCCTCAGATTCTTCAGACCTGTATGTCTATTATAGATGAGAAAGCCTTCGTAAGTTGGAAGTTAGGTCCAGAATGGACTATTGTATTAACTCAAAACCCTGATGATGATGCTAGTTATTCTGTGAACAGCTTAGATGCTGCTCAAGATAGTAGATTCTTATCATGGGATATACGCTACGATAAAGATATCTGGTGTAAATGGGCCTTAAAGGCGGGAGTAGATGAAAGATGTGTGAATTTTGTATATGCATACTCTAATGAAATATTTGGACAAGATGACGCTATTAACCCCCGTATTGTAACTAAATTCTTCTCTCTTATAAGAGGAGTTAAGGATTTTACTTCATCTGAAGGTAGAGTTTATTGTCGATTTATGGCTGGAAGTGCAGTTAAAGGTGATTCTGGACAAGCTTTTGCACAAGTTTTTGATGCTTTCTTACAGAAAGATCTAGATAAAGTTCCAACTCCTGAGTCATTATTAGCTATTAAATCAGGTAAAGACTTAATCAAGAAGATTGGTTACGCATTACAACCTGATGCTTCAAAACCTTATCGAGATGATATAGCGGGTATTATGATGTTTAGATTAGCTAATTACTTAGTTACTGGTCCTAAATTAAAACCATGGCAAGTAGAGAACTTAGCAGAATTATTAAATGACAAACATACCTTACGAGAAGATTTAGTATTTGGTGTTTGTGATAGAGTAGCAAAAGATAAATCTATTAAAGGTCAAAACATTATTACTCGTTTAATTAAAGTTAATAAAGACCTTAGACAATATTTAGGATCATAATATGTCAGAATTAGAATTAAAAACAATAATAAAAGAGGATATTTTAAGCTTAGATACATTGCATAATGCATTTAATATAGGCAGTGTCCCTAAAGGAAGTAAATTGTATTTCTGTAAAGATTGTAAGTTTTCTCGAGATTTTATTAGAGATGCAGGAAATTTTACTATTACATATGATGCTAACAAAGCAGATTATGTAATAGTAAATCCTTTCGTTATCCAGGATATACTAGACTCTTACTGGATTAGGAAATATTTAGATAACGGAAATAATACAATTTTTTCTTATACCTGGTCTTATTATACTATATCTCAGCGGAATCATGTGGAAGATATTTTAGCTCATATAGCTAAGAATAAATTTAGGACTATTTTAGATGTTTTTCCAGAGCAAAAAGAAGTAATGAGTAATGAAGATTATCATAATATTAGAAAGAACCTTAAAAGTAATTTTAATATTTTTGGATCTACTTTAACTGATTATAAAATAGAAGGTATAAACAAATATTATTTAATGTGCCTATTTTTAGAGTTTAGAGAGAGTTTCTATTCTAGTAGAGATAAATACTTATCCCAAATATTTTTTCCTTTTATGTATAAGTATCAATTAGAAATGGAAATAAACTCATGGGAGTCATATGACTTAGCGAATAGTTATGTAAGGATTTCTAAAAAGTTTAGAGAAAGACAAGAACCTTATGATAAAAAACTTCTTAAGAAGATACTTTATGATGATTTCGTTCAGTACATTAATCTTTATAAGCATAAACAATTTATCAGTTTACGTCTTTTAGAATTTACAGTAAAACTAAAAAATAAATTTTCCCTTTAAAGTATACGGAATAAAAAGATTATACTATATTTGCAACACAATAAAAATAAATATATATGTTTGATTTTAGTACAGCAGAGTCGTTGCCTGAAGCAACGGGAGTAACGTATTTACAACCTGGTAAATACACAGCAGTTTTAACAGATGTTGAAAAGAAAGACACTAAACCGGATAAATCTCCGGCTATGACGTGTACATTCACAGCAATCAGTGAGGATCCTGAATTAAATGGAGCCATTGCGACTGCAGATTTTTTCATCACACCAAAATCATTACGTAGACTTCAAACTCTACATATGGGATGTTTTGGTGCAGAAGCACAAACACAGTTATCTACTGCGGAAGAAGTAATTGCTTATTTTAAAGCATGTGTCCCTAAAGCAAAACCAGCCAAAATGGTAATTGGAGGTAGAATTTGGAACAATAAGGTCTACAATGATCTTCCATTCTCTAACTTCTTTGTATCAGAAGCAGAAGCTGATAGTTTCACAGAAGGCGCATTTGAAGTAAATTCGTCAATATTCCAGAAGTATATGACTTCTGACATTAAGACTATTAATCTTAAGGGTGATTCTGACAGTGATTTTGGATCAACTGAAGATGAAGATTTCGGCGCATTTTAAAGATTGTTCCACATTATTCAACAAAGGGCCGTAGTAATATGGCCCTTTTTTAATTTAAAAAATTTAAATGTTCGATTTTTCAAAAACAGATACCTTAGAAAAGGTAATAACAGTTGACTTTATTCTATCTAGAATATCTGAGGAAGCTATCTTTAGACAATACTTCCCGCCTTTTGAGATTGGGCCTATATTTCACTCCCCTTTTAGAGAGGATAAAAATCCTAGTTTTGGATTTTACAGAGGAGCTAGTCATATAAAAGCTAGTGATTTAGCTAGAGAAGAGAATTGGAATTGTTTCCAATTTGTTATGAAGTTATATGGGATAGGATTCCCTGAAGCTTTAGAAATGATAGCAAACGATTTCGGTCTTATGAAAGAAGGGAAAATTCAAGAAACTAAGCCTACCTTAAGTAAGAGCTTATCTAATAAAGAAAGAGTGATTAAGTCTATTAAAGTTATTACTTGTCCTTTTAATAAGGAAATTCTAGACTATTGGTCTCAATTCTATATAACTAAAGATGAATTAGAAATTAACAATTGCTTTAATTTTTCTAAATATGCTGTTAAAAAGGATAAAGAAGTATCAATACTTACACATTTCGATCCTATCAAAACAGCTTACTATATTAACCATGAAGGAAAGTCTTATTGGAAGATATACCAACCACTAAGTGATAAGTACAAGTGGATAAGTTGTATACCTAACCAGATTCCTTATGGATTAGATAGTTTACCTTACGCTTCTGATACCTTATTAATCACTAAGTCTAATAAAGACATGATTATAGGTAGAAAATTCCATACAGATGTTATAGGGACTCAAAATGAAAGTCTTCAAGCATTAAGTCTTATAAAAGATCTCCCTTATAAACGAAAGATTGTAATGTTTGATAATGATGAAGCCGGAAAAAAAGCTGCAGTAAAAGTTAAAAATGAATTAGGATTTGAAACTGTAGAAACTGATGATAAAGAAACAAAAGATTTAGGTGAATACATTTTCAAATACAAACCTCAAAAAACAAAAGAATTATGTCAAAACTTATTAAATACGTAGGCCCAGAATGGTATCACTTGCTTAAACCAGCATTTGATAAAAATTGGGAATCTATACAAAAAACCATAAAAACAGAAAAAAGAAATATTTCCCCTAAATTATCTCAAGTATTTAGGTGTTTTCAAGAATGCCCTCTTAGAGACCTTCACACTATTATAATAGCAGAAGGGCCTTATACTAGTACTATAAATAACATACCTACAGCAGATGGTTTAGCATTAAGTGTTAACCCAGATATTAAAGGTGCTATACCTTATCAAGCTAAGCACTTATATCAAGCGACTGAATGTCAGTCAAATTTAACTTATGTAGCTAACCAAGGAGTACTCTTATTAAATACTGCACTTACTTGTGCAGGTGGAGTTCCAGGTTCACATGATAGTATATGGCAAGCATTTATTGATGATGCTTTCGAGTTAATATTAAAGTATGATACAGGATTTAATGTAGTTGCTATTGGAAATAAAGCTGAAACTTTATTAGAAATTCATGATTTAGATAATCATGTAGTATTTCTTAATCCTGATTTCGATGTAGAGGACTGGGAAGAAGATTTTGTTGATAATGTTAATAATAACTTGCTTAAATGCAATCTAACACCCATATTGTGGTAATATGGATTATATTATTACAAAAGATGTATCTTTTTTCAAAAGTGTAGGTAATTATAACTACTGTAGTTTGGATGACATGGAGTTACCAGACACTATTGCTATAGATACAGAGACTACAGGTCTAGACCCTATCGATAATGACATATTTTGTGTTCAGATAGGGACAGGGACTAATAACTATCTTATAGATATGCAGACCTTTACAAATGGTTACTCTTTTAAAGAGTTAGAGCCATACATAAAGGATAAAGTATTAGTAGGACATAACATAACATTTGATTTATGTTTCTTCTATAAACACGGTTTTTACCCTAATAGTGTTCATGATACATTTATAGCCAGTAAGCTTATTTATAACGGATATCCTTCTATGTTTAGACATGGATTAGGGTTCGTACTAGAAAGAGAAATAGGCGTAGAAAATGATAAAAGTGCTCAAAAGTATATATCTACTATTCAATTGAGGACTGATAAGAATATTCGTTACTCTTTCAATGATGTGGATGAGCTATTAAGGTTGCACAACACACTACAAGCTAAGATAGATCTTTTTGAGATGAAAGGTACTTATGAATTGCACAGGCAATACATTAGAGCGTTAGCTTATATGGAGATTTGTGGCATGCCTTTTAGTGAAGAGAGGTGGATAGAAAAAATAGAAGCTGATGTAGTAAAGTTAGAATTAATTAAACAGGAAGTTGTTGACTATATATGGGAATATTTACCTCAATATAGGGCTCAACAGACCGATTTATTTAATACTAAGAATATTATTACACCTGATTTATCTTCACCTTTACAAATGTTTGAGGTTTTTGAAGATTTTGGTATCAATATTATCGATACTAATGCTAAACTTTCTAAAAAAGAAAAGGCCAAAGGTATTACTGAGAAAAAATCTATAAGAGAAACAGTAATTAAAAAGTCTAGTCACAAGTTTGTTGATATTTGGTTAAAATATAAAGGTTTTCAACATAGTGTTAATAATTTCGGATATAATATTCTATCTAAGAAGAAAAAAAATGATAGAATTTACACCTCTTTTAACCCTATTCTTGATACCGCTAGGATTTCTACTAGAAAAGGAGGCATAAACTTCTTAAATTTCCCTGCTAATGAGAAAACTAGAAGAACTATTAAGGCCCAAGAGGGATATAAGATGATAGTTTGTGATTATGATGGTCAAGAAAACGTAACAGGTGCTGATATGCACCAGGATCCAGTAATGGTACAAACAGTAAATGAAGGATTAGACCTGCATTGTGCTTTTGCTAGGATGATTTTTCCTGAACTTGCAGATTTATCTGATGATGAAATTAAAAAACATCATAAAGAAAAAAGAGAGTATTCTAAACCTCCTAGATTTGCATTTGCATACGGAGGAACAGGGTATACTGTTGCAATCAATTTGAATCTACCTTTAGAAGAGGGATATCGCCTTGAGGAGCTGTTTAAAGACTTACATTCTAAAATATATGAATGGGGAGCTAAAGGTTTAGACAAGGCTTTAAGTCAAGGTTATATACGTTCTGCTGGAGGATTTAGACTACACTTAGATAGATATGATGAATATTTAGTTAAAAGTGCAGAAGTGGCTAAACTTTCTAAGAAATTCTGGGATCAATACTCTAAAGGTAAGAAAGAATATACCCGGAGAAAGATAGCATTAAGATCTAAGAAAGAATATGCTCACCCAGTGTCTGATCAAGAAGCTCTTTATGAAAAATGGAAAGAAAAAGTATCATGGGTAACAGCAATGAAGAGTAGTTACGGAAGATTATGTCTTAATAATCCAATTCAAACTACATCTGCTCATCAAACTAAAATGGCTATAGTTCTTCTATTTGATACTATAGTTAAAGAAAACCATATAGGTAGAGTTAAAATTTGTAATGCTCCTCATGATGAGGTTGTATTAGAAGTTGAAAATGAATTAGTAGAAAATTATAGAGATACTTTAGAAACCTGTATGAGAATAGGTGGAGATAGTTATTTAACTAGTGGCTTAGTAAAAATGGGAGCCACAGCAAACATAGGAGAAGATTGGTATGAAGCAAAATAATAAGTATAAAAAATCTTTAAACGATTTAGAAGAAGATTTATCAAAAATTTTAGCGAATGGGTTATTACAAGGAGGATCGGGAGAGTCTGCTTGGGTAGTCAATAATTTAGCTAACTCAGATTTAGAGAAAAAAGCATTAAAAAAAGTAATTCTAGAATTAGACACTTTAAATGAGGAAGAGAAAGTAAAAATGAATACTTTAATTGGCTCTAATATTAATTTAGCTAGAATCCTAATTAAAGATCATGTTGATGAGTGGAGAGAAAAGAATTTAGTTGATTAAGCAAACAAAATATCGTATCTTTGAATTACTATGGTAACAAAGAAACCTAATAGGACTCGTGTTCAAAACAAGCGAGCAACTAGAAAAAAGAAACAGACTTTACCTCAACTTAAAAAGAAACTATGGAGAATATTCTCAGAATATATCCGTATTAAAGACTCCAATTCTAAAGGAAGTATTAAGTGTATCACTTGTGAAAGTGTATACCACTGGAAAGACCCTAAAGGGCGTATGCAGTGTGGCCACTTCTTCCCTAAGAAGGGATTTCCTAGCCTTTATTATAATGAAACGAATACTGCCCCTCAATGTAGTTACTGCAATGGTGTACTTGAAGGGGCTCAGTATGCGTATTCATTATATATCAAAGAAAGATACGGCCAAGAAGTATTGGATTCTTTATACAAAAAAACTATAGACTATAGAAAGTGGAAATTACAAGATCCAAAAAAGAATGTCTATAGATGGAATAGAGACTGGTTAGAAACTAAAATAGCTTACTACCAGGAAGAATTATGTAAAGAAAAGAAAAAAAGAAATATAAAATGTTAATGAAAGAAGATTAGAAACATATTAATAAAAAATAAATGGATATAAGATTATATTATTATTCTACAGGGACTATGAAAAAGATTCCAGGTAATAATAACCATTTTTTTAAAAATGAAGTAGACTGTAGAAATTATATCAACAATCTACCCGATAGATGGAATGGGAGACAATTTATTATCACTAAATATTCAGGGAAGTACAAATCAAAAATTTTGAATATTATAAATAAATGAAAGAGATAGAGAAAAAAATAAAGGAAGACATAGATGGTAAACAAAAAAAGTACAAGTTCACTAATCAGTGACTTAAAAAGAGAGGTTGATTCAACTCGTAAAGAAATCAGATTTTGGGAAAGGCTCAGGACATTGACTAAGCATGTAGATGATATTGCTACTTTTCCAGTAGTTGAAGTCAAATCTACTTTTTTAAAAAAGTTATATGGATTTCAATACGAATTGGATGACTTTTTAAGAAGAGTGTTTGAAAATCAATCTAAAAATAAAAAAAAATAATAAATATATATTATATATGGCAAATTATGACCATGTTTGTAGCATGATAACTATAAACAAAGAAGTTGAAAAACAAATGAAGGGACCGAGGATTAGATTGGAGAAGGCTAGCTTCGATGGTTCAAAGAATAAAACTTTTCTATTCCTGTTACCTAAAACAGGATTTGAAATCGCCAAACATCAGCATGCCTTTATTAATTGTTTTGCTGACACAAACACAAAAAAAGCATCACTAAGGGGATGCGTATATATCTTATGCAGAGAGTCTGAAGATACTCGTAAACATATCAAAGGGTTACCCGGGTATGTCTATGACTACTATATTGGATATGATGATGAATCTAAATATTTCATGTATTGTATTAATATAAATGATGATGACTATGACTTAATAGTTAGTAGTAAATATTCTAAGACTTCTGATTACTATAAAGAGATAGTTAGAAACTATATTTATGATGTAGATCACTACAACTCTTCTAGAAGAGCTAAAAAGATTAAGTCTAAGCAATACTCAGAAGTAGTAAATGCTATTGTAAATAAAGAAGACTGGCTAAGAGAGGACCTCAGTGATAAACTAGGTATCGAAATAAGTCCCAATATGGAATACTGGGCCAAATTTGACTCCAAGAGAGAATATTTTAAAAGAAAAAAACAATAACATGAATTTAGAAGATTTAAAGAAAAGTGTAGAAAAACAATATGGGATGGGAGATGTAGTAGGAGGCTATGATGTTATTCCTACTGGAAGTATTGGTTTAGATATGGCTACAGGTATTGGTGGATTTCCTTTAGGAAGGATAGTTGAAACTTTTGCCCAAGAGTCGTGTGGAAAAACCTTTATAGCTCAAAAAGTATGTGCTAATGCCATAAAAATGGGACTAAAAGTCGCTTATATTGACGCTGAGTACGCAATTGATCCTGATTGGGCCAAATTCAATGGATTTGATTTAGAGGATCCTAATGTTTTATTCTTTCAACCAGACACTGTAGAAGATGCATGTAATATTACTGATGAAATTGCTAGGAGTGGTTTAGTTAGTGTTATTGTAATCGATAGTTTATCTGCTCTTGTACCTGAGAAGGAATTTGAGGCCCCAGTAGGCACAAGTACTATTGGTGTTAAAGCTAGACTTCTTAGTCAATTCCTACGTAAAATTAAAGGTACATTAAGAAAGAATAATGTATTATTACTTACTATTGGTCAAATGAGAGACAGTATTGGTGGTATATCTTTTGGGGATAGCGCAACTACTGATTATGGTAACGGTATGAAATTTACCGCTAGTATGCAAGTACGATACTGGAGAGGTATTGAGAAAGATAAAAATGGAAATCCAATAGCCAATAAAACTACTGCTAAAGTTAAGAAAAATAAATGTGCCACTCCTTTTGGAGTTGCTAAATATCAGATAGTGTTTGGAGAAGGTATTGATAATGATAAGGAAATTGTTGAGATTGCTTTAGACAAAAAAGTCATTACCAAGAATGGAGCTTGGTATAAAATGAATGGAGAGAATATAGGACAGGGCTCCAATGGAGTTAAAGAGAATATGAACGCTAATTTAGATTTAAAAAATGCAATTATAGATGGAATCAACAAATCATTCGAGTCAAGCAAAAACGCTTACAGAATACCACTTGCTACACAATCAGATGAACTGGGTGAAGTGCGAGAACTGCAAGCAGAAAATTAAAGCTAGTAGATTAAGTAATGCTCATATATTACCTAAGCATGAATTTCCAAGTGTAAGTACATGTGTTTTAAATCACATGTACTTATGCTTTCATTGTCATAGTAAATTTGACAGCTCATGGAAAGCTGCTCAAACAATGGTAGTATGGAAATTAGCTAGTAAAAGAGTACAAAAATTTAAACATATTGTGACAGAAAACTCACCAATATTAGAACTATTTAAAAAAGAATAAATGAAAATAATGCCGTATGGTTATATGGTTAGTGCGGTTTAATAACAACTAAATTGAGGCTAATGTAAGAAATTACTGTAAAACTCAAATATCTAATTTGGATACTACTTTTATTAATAGTAGTATAGTAACATTAAAACATGAATTTAAAAACAAACCACATATATTTGAAATATGATTGAATTAGAAGGAAAAAAATCAGACGATGGGAAACTACCTATAGCAACAATGATGTTAGAACAATTTCCTCTAGCAATACAAGCCGTAGCTGGAAGAAGTCTCTTTGGGCATATTAAATATGCTCATAATGATCAAGACTGGACTAATTGGAAAAACGTACCTGATGCTACTCGTAGATATAAAGATGCTATATTAAGGCATATGATGGAATTAGGAGAAGAAGGGGAAACATCTAGTGAGCATGCTGCAGCTGTAGCATGGAATGCATTAGCAGTATTACAAATGAAACTTGAAAATGAAAATGAAGAGAGTAAAAGTTAATTTTGAATTTGATGTAGAGGTACCAGATGAGTATACTCCATTACAAGCACAAAGATTAGCATTAAAAAAAGCTATTCAAAAGATTAAATCTGAGAATGAATTAATAGAATTAGAGCAATTATGACACCAGAACAATTTATAGCCCAAATGAAAAATATAGCCCCTGCAATTGATGCTGCAGAAGAAGATGTATTAGAATTTAGGCACTTCTTTATTAAAAGAGCAGGTAAAGAGTTAAGGCTTACTATACCTAATGCTACAAAAGAATTCAATAAATTTTGGAAAGTAATTAACGATAATGGATAACTATAGACCTTTACCGGATTGTTTAACTATTAAACAGAGCGCCATCGAAGGATTAGGCCTCTTTGCTTCTAAAGATATTCCTAAAGATACAGATCTAGGAATTTCCCATACGGATCATGTAGGTCTAGGGTTAATTAGACACCCTTTAGGGTCATTTTACAATCATTCAGAAGAACCTAATTGTATTAAAAAAGAAACTGAATTTGATTGTCATTTAAATATATTTTCTCAATTTAATTTAATAACTTTGAGGGATATTAAAGCAGGAGAAGAATTAACAGTAAATTATACATTTGCTTGTTATTATAAAGGTAATAAATTATCATTGTAAAATGAAGCATGAGTAATGATAATGAATTATTTTATAAAATAGGTCTAACTAAGACTTAAAAAATGAATTAAAAAAAAATGGAAATCTTATATATCCTGAATATAAATTTGGGATATACTGATGTTTTAAATGGTAACTTATAAAAAAATATAAAATATGAATACACAAGAATATCAAACAATTATTAAGAAAACAGCTATTTATCCTAAAGAAATAGGATTAGCTTATTGTGCAATGGGTCTTACAGGAGAAGCCGGGGAAGTTGCGGACAAAATTAAAAAGATCTACAGGGATAATACTGAAGTAGATGCACCCGCTATAGCTAAAGAACTAGGAGATGTACTATGGTACATTACTGCCATGGCTAATGAATTAGGGACTGACCTAGAGACTATTATGGAAATGAACTATAATAAGTTAATCAAACGTAGAGAAACTAATACTTTATCAGGATCTGGAGATAACAGAGAGAATGAGGTGGATGCCAAGTGGGCAGTAAGCTCAACAGAACCAGTAGAGTTTACTAGATACCATCAAGATGAAAATAGACCTTTAAATAAATAAGAATGAGATTACAATTGGATTTTAACACACAAACACTTAAAGTGGAAGGTGAAGTTTCTCTAGGGGAGCTTATACCTAGAATTCAAGATATGATATTCAATTGGGAAGATTGGAAAATAGAGGCAGTAGTAGAATTAGCTGATATAGGGACTAGTCCTATTACTATTAATCCTAGTACAGGACAAAGCAGTGCATATCCTGAATGGTATAATCTACCTTCTGTTCAACTTTATACTCTAACAACAAATAGTGATACCATTCCTACATCAGGAGATATTACGTTCACTAATGCTGCAGTTGATGAAAAAAAAATAATTAATGTTATAATAGAAGAAAATAAAGATTAATGAATAAAGAATTATTAGATTATTTTGACGGCGATGATTTAGCCGCTAATGTATGGGAGTCCAAGTATAAATATAAAGACGAAAAGACTCCCTTCGATATGCATGTCCGCATGGCAAAAGAGTTTGCTAAGGTGGAAAAAAAATATATCGATAAAGAACAAAAAAGAAGATTAAGAAGACTTAAAAAGAAACTTTCTAAATATGGTAAGAAGAGAGGAGATCTAACTTTTAAAAAAATACTAGAACTATTTGATAAATACAAATATATAGTACCTCAAGGATCTATAATGTCTACCTTAGGTACTGACATTATTGCAAGTTTATCTAATTGTTGGGTTATACCTTCTCCTGAAGATTCATATGGAGGTATACATAAAGCTGACGGTGAACTTATATATCTATATAAACGTAGAGGTGGAGTAGGAGTTAGTATTGATACACTTAGAAATGAAGGAGCTGAAACTAATAATGTAGCTAAGACTACTACTGGTGCTGTATCTTTTATGGATAGGTTCTCTAATACTACTAGAGAAGTAGCAATGAATGGTAGACGAGGAGCTCTTATGCTTGCTATGTTTATTAATCATCCGGATATTTTAAAGTTTATAGATGTTAAGAGAGATTTAACTAAGGTTACTGGAGCTAACATCTCTGTTAAGATATTTGACGACTTTATGAAAGCTGTAAAAGAAGGTACAGACTATCAATTACAGTTCCCTTGTCAATCTAATGAGCCTACTACTATTAAACATGTAGACGCTAAGAAGATTTGGGACTCTATTATAGATTCTGCTTGGACCATGGCTGAACCAGGAGTAATGTTCTGGGATAATATGTTGGATTATGATCCTTCCTCTGTTTATCCTGCTTATGTTCCTACTGCAAGTAACCCATGTGGAGAGCAATTCCTTCAGCCATTTGACTCTTGTAGATTAATGGCTATAAATCTTTTAAGTTTTGTTAAAGATGCCTTTACTGATAATAGTAAACTTGATACAGAGCTTCTTTATGAGGTTTGTTATGAACAAATGAGACTAGGGGATGCTTTAGTTGACTTAGAAATAGAATATATCGATCGAATTATTAATAAAATCTTAAGTGATCCAGAATCTTTAGATACTAAACGAGCAGAATTGGCTGTATGGTATAAAGCTAAAGAGACTGTGGGGCAAGGAAGGCGAGTAGGTTGCGGTATTACAGCCTTAGGAGATATGATAGCTGCTTTAGGAGTCAAATACGACTCTCCAGAAGGATTAGAACTCATGGAAATAGTCATGAATATCAAAATGGAAGCAGAATTAGACTGCTCTATTGATATGGCTGTAATGAGAGGACCTTTTGAAGGTTGGGATCCTGATTTAGAATTTAAATCTAGAGTAGGGGCTAACAAATACTATCAATTCATCATGTATGAATATCCTGAACAGTATGAAAGGATGATGAGATGGGGAAGAAGAAACCTTTCTCCAAGTACTATTGCGCCTACAGGTAGTGTTAGTACTCAAACTCAAACCACATCTGGTTGTGAACCTTTATTTAAGCCTTATTACATAAGACGTAAGAAGATTAATCCAGGTGAAGATGGAGTTAGAATTGACTTTACAGATCAAAATGGAGATTGTTGGCAAGAATTCCCTGTATTACATATACCCTTTGGTAAATATATTTCTAAAACACATCCTCACTGGGTTCAAGGAGATGATATACCTAAAGATGAATTAGAAGATATTTTTGAGAAGTCACCATGGTATGGGGCCACAGCTAATGATATTAACTGGGAATCTAGAGTTGAAGGACAAGGTATACTACAGAAGTACACCAGTAATGCCATCAGTACTACAATTAACCTACCTGAGAGCGTTTCTAAAGGACTTATATCAGAAATTTATATGAAGTCCTGGGAAGTTGGTTTAAAGGGTCAGACAGTGTACAGAGACAACTGTAGAACAGGGGTATTAATATCGGAAGAAAATGCTAAGCCTAAGAATGAATTTAGTTACGCAGATGCTTTAAAAAGACCTAAAGTATTAGATTGTAAAATTCATACTTCAACAAGTAGAGGAGTTAAATGGAATGTACTAGTAGGTCTACTTGAAGGTAAGCCTTATGAAGTATTTGCTATTCCTCACGTAACAAATGAAGATGAAGCTCAAATTCATAGAATCAAAAGAGGCAAGTATAATCTCGTAAAAGAGGACGGTACTATCATCTTAGAAGACTTTACTTCTAGCATGTCTTCAGAAGAAGAAGTAATTACTAGACTTACTAGTACTAGCTTTAGACATGGTACAGACCCCTCCTTTATAACTGAACAGTTAAGAAAGTCATATGGAGACATTACATCTTTTTCTCAATCTTTAGCTAGGGTTATATCTAAATACGTCCCTGAAGAAGAGACAGGAGAAGCTTGTCCTAATTGTAGTACTAAACTTACAATGACAGAAGGGTGTATCTCTTGTAAGAGCTGTGGCTTTTCCAAATGTTAATTTTTAATTTTTAATTTTATATGTGCCCTGGAGAGATCCGGGGCTTTTTTATTATGAAAAAAAAAGAAATGTTATAGAAAAAAGAATTTATGAATCCAAATACGAAAAAAAGAGTAACTCCAATTAAGGGGTTACTCTTTTTTTTAATCGCTGCCCAAGGGCTTAAGACTCGGAGGGAACTTCAACAGCTCCTTCAGCCTCTAAATCTTCAGGGAGTTTAGCTCCTAATTTTTTAGCTTGTTCTTTCATAGCTGCTTGCGCTTCTGCTACTTTTTCCTCATAAGCTTTTAATTGAGTACGGATTTGTTCTAATTCAGCTTCAGCTTCAGTTCTAAATCCTTCTAAACGAGGGTCTTTTTCTGGTACAGGAGTTCCGTCTGGATAAACAAACTCAGTTGTTACACTCCCAGCTACTTCTGCTGATTTAATTAATTGGTCAGACATCTCTACAATAGGTTTAAATAAACCTGCTAGTTCAGCCAATGCCTGCATCTGATTACCATTCAAGGTAAACATTGTTGCTGGCGTCCATGTTGGTTTTCTGTAAATAGGATCTTCTCGGTATCCTAAAGGTTGATTTTTCTCTTTTAAAGAATTGGGCTTGTTACTCATAATGATTTTTATTTTGATTTCTAATTAGAATACAAAGATACGTTAATCTTCCGGTTTTTCCATATCTAATTCATCAAATTTTTCAAAATCATTTACTCTTTGTTTGTCCCCAAAGATATTATCAACATAATACCCGTAGTTTGAGTTCATTAAATCTTCATACTCTATATCTGACATAGTTAAGAACTGATCGAGGGGAATGCTGACAGTGTTTTGGTTCTTAAGCTGAACCTTAATCCAAGATGTAGCCATATTATTAAGTGTGTTTGTTTAATACAAAGATACAGAAAAATTTCGTTATTTACTAAAGAAAGTCAACTTAACTATTATACCTGTAAGTGCAATATTAAATAGCTGCGAAAGTCTAAGCTTATTTCTAGTTTTAACTACGGTTAAGTTTAAATTAGTGTTAGTAAGATGCGTCTCTACAAGTTTACTTCTTAACACGGTATTATCCTTAACACAAGAATCTTTATCAGCCTTGAGGGCTTCATTAGTAATAAATGCCTCTATACATGCTAACTTCCTAATACTATCTCTATTTAGAGAATCATTTTTGGATATGTTTATTGTAGTACCTGTCTGCAAGTTCTGCGTATATGCTATCTTGCTGCTCCCTAGGAAGATTACGGATAGAATCAATAGTTTCTTTACTCTTTGTTTCATAATAGTCATATTTATTTTCTGGTACATAATGATAGATATCTTTCTCTATAAACTTTTCTTTTTTTGAAAAGTTCCAGACTCCTAAAGCTATCATAAATACTGATAAAGATACAATGATCCTCTGTATTCCTTTACTGATTAAGTCAAATTGGTCTATCATGATTTTAATTTATATTCACTTATTTTATACATTGATCTCTTAGGTCTTTTTTTTCTGTGCACTCCATCCCCATCCCTCTCGCCATCAGGGCCAGTATTACCTTCAATAGTAATAACATAGTCTTCATGAATCTCATCAATGAATCCAGTATGACCTATTCTACCTAATTTCTTATAATACAGGCCAAATACCAAATTGTTTGGTTTGACCGGAAAGGTATGAAAAGGATTTTTACTACTGTAGATTACATTATAAGTAGCCATGGTAGGGCTCCAGGCAGATCGGGGACCACCCATATGAGAATTCTCCAGCATAGATGCAACAAACGCAGCACACCAAGGATAACCTGAACCTGTACGTTTTATTTGGGCTTCATTATCAAGATTAGTAACTGCTAAGTATTCAGTTATCCTTTGGCCTTTATTATTACCTCCTTTTTCTCGAACTTTTATCTCTTTATAATAGTTATTACGTAGATTTAGAAACCCATCTATATCTTGAATACCATTATCAATATCAGTTACTACTGTATTATCATATATAGGTTTCTTATTTTCTATAGATATAACCCAAAAGAAAGTTGCTATTAATAGTAATACAGAAAGGATATTCTTAATTGTTTTCATTAAGGTACAAAGGTTAAGATAATAAACCCAAAGAATAAGAAGAAGTATACTCCTAATGATACACCTATCTTCTGTATAGGTGATAGACTCTCGTAAAGAGTCTGGAAATCTTTCTCCAAGGACCTATCTAAGGCTTTCCAAGCTACTAACATAATAAACATAGCAACGGTAGAGGCCAATATTACTCCTAAATAAGCAAAAGCAAAATTAGAAAGATAATCAGCTGAGGCGCCTACGGCATTTGAATCTATTTTCTGTAGTAAGCTCTCTTGCTTCTTGTAAATACCTACTCCTAATAATAAGAGTAGTAAGTTACCTTTATAGGTCCAGCTTTTTAGTGCTCCTCTCCATAACCAGTTTCCTGCTTGCTTTATTTTCTTAAAGATCTTTGGAGTCTTTATAACTATCTGATCCTCTTTGACTGGTAATCTGTCGTTCTTCATAATTTTTTCATAAAAAAAGTCTACTAACTAACGCCAGTAGACTCTCAGGTTAGTCTTTATCTTCTTTTTTAGGTTTTTCTCCTACCTTTCTTAAATATCTTAGGTAAGATATACTGATTAAGTAGATATGATATTGTAGTTCCTACTATAGTAACTACAACACCAATTACTAAAGGTTCTGTTAATTCTAAAGTCTTTAGAAATGTAAATATTCCTGCAACAGCTCCTCCAGTAGCACCGGATTTTAAATCATTGGTTAGTTGGTTCAACATGCTAAATAGTATTAATCTTTATCCTGCTCCTTGAATCTGTCAGGCTTATTTCTATTATAAATAGCTACAATGCCTAAAACTACGGCTACTATACCAACGTAAGATAGTAATCCGCCTACTAAGTTGTCATAGAAAAAATGACCTGCAACAGCCATAAGTCCTAATACAATCAATCCCATAAATAGGAAAAGTTTAAATATTTTCATAATGATAATGATAATGATAGGTTTATATTTAAATATAACACTTTTTCAGTTCAATTCAAACTAAAATATGTTATTTAACTCTAATAATACACCTGCAGATAAAGATAAAACTCGTGCTGTTATTAGAGCTGCTTTTGGAACTCTTTTTAGTATTCCATCAGTATCAGAGGTTTCCCCTAAGTAAAAAAGGGTCTTGAATCTCATATAAGAGTAAAGGTAATCAAAGATAGCAAACCTAACACATACATAAATAACTGACCCTAATAAGGATCCGCTAATTAAAAAAGGTATTATAAAAAAAAGGGCTATCGTTAAAGATAACCCTAGCTTGCTTCTTAGATCATGCTTATCTCCTAACTTAACATCCACTCGAGCTTCCCAATAAGATGCTAAGATAGAAAGAAAAACTATCATGAAGATTGAGCAGTTGGCTTAGCTAAGCCTAATAAATCTTCCTTCCTCTTTATTAAATCCTGGATTTGCACAGATAATTGAGCAGTAATGGCTGATAACCAGCTATCATACTCTTCTTCATTGTTTAATACTGCAGATTTAGATACTTCTTCACCTTCAGCATCTTTAGCATATTCAGTTACGATATGCTTTCCTTTTTTAGTTACTTCTAATTCGTACATAATTTTTTTATTGATTAATATTAATAGTACAAAGATATAACTAATTTTTTAATCTACCAAGTACGTTAAGTTTATAAGAAGTATCTGTTGTTCCAATAGATACTGTACCTGCAAGGGCAGTACCAGCTACTGCTCCTGAAAGAGCTTGGTCTGGATTAATATATAGAAGATTAGCGTCTGCGCTACCCTCCCATTTCTCATCAAAAGTATTTAGATAGTGAAATCTATTCGAAAGTCTATCTGCATCTTGAGAACCTCCTGCTGCTGCATTACCTAGTTTAATTGTAGCTATTACTAGTTGGTATGTGGACCAACGTTTGCTTCTGTATTTGTTTCTGCTTCTGCTTTTGTAGCAAGCATTTGTTTTTGTGCTTGAGCTTGTATATTATTAATAATACTGGCTGAAACTTCATACGGTAGTTTGCCTAATCCTGTTAAGATTATATTACCTTCTTCTTCGGTTACATTAAGGTTAAAATTCATTTTGTGTGTTGATTTATTGTTAAAATTATTTTAATTATTGTTTATCTGTAAATTGGTCATTTATAGCTGCATTTTGAACGTGTTTTTTGTCGAGAAAATTTAAGATTTTGCCTACAATTTTAGCTATAAATCTAACATTATTATTCACATAATTTACTCCTGTTATGTGACTAATCGTTTTATCTGGATGTCCGAAAGGATACTTTTTGGAATCAATCAACATCCAATCGTTAAACCAATGTTGGCAGATAACCCCTGCAGTTTGGTCAACGCTCAGAGCAATTAGCCAATAATATCTGTTTAAGGCAATACCTGTCTTATTAGATCCAAATCTCAAAAACCACACTAACATTTTAATGTGAGTATAGATTACACCTAAAGTCCCAAATAACACCGTCAATGGCACCGATATAAGTGCAAGTGTTAAATTAATTATTATTCTTTTCAGTAATTTCATGCAACCCAATCGGTGACAACCGTTCCAAATTTCTTATCTTGCTGTGTTACATAAAGCAAACCTGCTTCAATGTCAGCCTTTGTACGCTGCTCATAGGTTGGGTCTGTTGGATACTGTACATCCACAATTTCATACAACCCATTCAACTCAGCCCATGTGAACGACCTTGAGCGTTCCCAAGGTATAATATTTTCAACCTCTACATCATCAACCGTTTGCAGCCAAAAGTAGTTACCATTAATCATCATTCCATTAACTGTATATGATGCCGATGTTACCGCATTATTTATTTTAGCACTGATGTTATTGATAGGATCAACTACTACTGTCTTTGTGCAATTTACTGTTTCTAAATATCTACTCATTTTTTTATTATTTTATTTATTTTATGGTCTTGCTTTAATTGTGTCATCTAGTGTATCCCAATAGAGATAGACTCCATTTGGACTTGCTGCTGGGAGAGCTGCTGCTGCTGCTAACGCCCCTGCAAATTGTGGCAAATGGCTTTGCCCTATGATTGTCACGTTAGATTGATTATTACCCCAACCTGCTAAATCCCCCAAAGCTAAGACATTGTCCCCTGTATTTGAATTACCAGCTAGGTAGCCAATCGCACTATTATTTGAGCCGCTATTAAACGATAACGATGATGACCCAACACTAGAGTTGAAACTACCTACGCTTGAGTTTTGTGAACTACCGCCCAAGGCAGCGTTTTGACTGCCACTACCTGCAAAAAGTGAATAATCACCCATCCCATTGTTAGAACCTCCACTTGACCTATTCATGCCACAACGATATCCAATATATTGGTTTCTATTGCCGCCTGATGATTGCCCTGCCGAGTTGCCCAAAAAAGTACCTTCAGTACCTGTTGAACTTCTACCTGCACTATAACCAATAGACGTTTTTCTGACACCGCTTGATGATTGTCCTGCTCCATTACCGATGGATACAACTTCGGTAGAACCATTACCATTTCCTGCATTCAACCCGAAAGATGTGCAAGTCGTGGAAGCGATACTCGGACCTGTAAAATTAAGGGATGTGCCGTTAAAAAGAAACTTTGAGTTATAGAGCAAATTTCCAGATCCATCTGCAAAGAGTACTGTGTTATTCGTAACACCACTAATGGCATCACCGATTGTAATACCACCTGACGGTAGGTTAGTGAAATTTGATGCATCTAATACAGGTGCAGCACCACTTACTAAACTTTGATTCAATGCTTTCACATCCGCAATAGATGTTAATTCTGAGTCCATCAAAGCCCCTGCTGCCGTTACCGATGTAGTATTCGTAACATTAGCACCGTCTTCTACGTTCAAAATAGTCCTTACTTCTGTTGCTGTATTAGATGTTGCATGTGAATTAGAATCACCAACCCAAAACTCATTTTGAGGTAAGTTAGGAAGTCCAGCTGTTCTTGCTGTATTAAAAATAAGTATTTGACCACCGCTAGCATCTGATTTTAAAACTTTTGCTATCCTTTGAATTAAAGCAGTTCCAGTCGGTCTAGTAGTAGTTAATGAACCTGTAGTAGTATCTATAAAAAGAGTATCACCAATAGAAAAAGAACTTGTGTCTATCCCAGTCAATTTACCAAAGGTCATTACGTGTTTACGATTAGAGTTATCTAAATCCTCAGCAGCAAAACCAATAACAGGCATAGTACCAGGTGCGTTTGCATTAGCTTCTTCAACCGTATGTAAATCATTATCGAACCCTACTAAATAAACTGGTTTACCTTTTGTAATAGTACCAGCACTATCTTTCTTTGCGTTAATAAGGACAGTACCATGTGTTACATTATCGTTGGTAACAAAATCATCAACTATTTGGTCAAAATATAACATTTTACCATCATCAGCTAAAGTAGGTGTACCTGGTAATCCAGTATTAACATCGGTTAAATCATTAAGTTCGGTAGCACCTGCAGTTAATGATGCGGGTATCCAATTAGTACCGTCGAATTGTAGCACGTTATTGACTAGAGGAGCTGTAGATTTTGTATCTACATCAAATAAAGATCCTATTTTTGAACGATGTGACATATAAGTTATATTAAAAAAAAGGGATGAGTGTAATACTCACCCCTGCAATTATAGTTAAATTTAATTTATTATCCTAATTATCTGATCCACCATGTACCTGATCCGTTAGAAACAAAAGTAAATGAATCGTAATCATTTTGTACAAGGATATTAACACCAGCTCCTAAATCAGCAATTTCTTCTGACCCAGAAGGTGCAATTGAAAGATCGTTAGTAGTAGCATCCTCACAAAGTACATGGTAAGTATCACCTAATTCAGCACTTGCTGGAAGAGTTATTGTAATACTTGCTGAACTTGCAGAAGCTGCAACATGAGAATCAGTACCGACTACTATTGTATAATCGGCAACTTTAACTCCTGTTACTAAATTTTGAGTAGTACCATTAAGATCAAGTCTTTGACCTCCTAATATTACATCATCAACTCCGCTAGTAGATTCTAATGTTACATCTGAACCTGCCCCACTAGCACTAATAGATATAGGAGCATTAGCTCCTCCTGTCTGCATTGAAATTAAACCAGCTGCTCCAGTTGTATCTATAGTGATATCACCTGTAGTAGCTCCTAGATTAATATCTCCAGTAGTCTCTGTTAAATTAATTGATCCTCCTACAGAAGAGATAAGATGAGAACCTGCACCTGATGCAACTGCATTAAATCCACCAGTAGTCGAGTTCCAATTTAGATCAAAAGTAGTAGATGCAAAGGTAGTATCTTGTACGATAGTTCCGCCTAATTCTACTCTAGGAGTTAACGCTACATCAGCAACAGTAAAACCATTATTAAAATCAATAGTATCTGTTCCTGTTGTTACTACAGAAGTTATACTACCATCTGTAATATCAAATGTACCTGCTGATGCTGTAGACCATGAAAGAACTCCTGCTGCTGAAGAAGATAGTACTTGACCTGCAGTAGGTGCTACGATAGGTAAAGTATAATCTAAATTACCTGTTTGTGCACCAGCTGTTATACTAGTTGCAAAAGTTCCTGCTGGATTTTGAAAAATAGCTGAAGTAGCTGTACCACCTGAAGCTAGTAAATTAAAACCACCTGTAGGAGCTGTTACATTAACTACACCTGCACCTGTAGAAGTAAGATTAAAATCTCCAGTTGACATAGTAAAGTCCATGTCAAAACTAGATTGTGTAATAGTTGTATTTTTACTTAAAGATCCACCTAATTCAGTAGTAATAGTATCAGTTGCTGATGCAATAGTATTTAAACCATTTGCTCCTAAAATAGATAAACTATTACCTTCTGTAATTGTTTGTGTTGTTCCTGAATCACCAACAACATCAAAAGATGTTAAATGACCGTCACTGTTAATTTGAGTAAAGTCAGCAATAGTTCCTGCTGTACCACCATTATGAATCCAAGTCTGTCTTCCACCTGTAGCAGATGTTAATATAATAACATCACCTTCTTGGTGTTCGTTACCTACAGTATAATTAGACGCTACATACGCAGTAATACTGACTTCAGTACTATCTACTGTTGTATCTGTAATTAAAAGTTGTGTAACGTTAAGTTCCCAGCTATCTGTATTAAAAGTTAACATGGATGATGATCCACTACCTATTGTCAACGGTTGTCTCCATTCCCAAGCATCTCCTGTATCATTAAATGCAAGTACTTGACGAGTAGAACCACCAGTTGTCGGTGCGGTAGTAAAACCAAGCTTGACTTTATCAGCAGTTGAAGTATCAATATTTAACCAGTTATCAGTTGATGCAATACGACCAAAGTCTACTGTATCTCCAGTTGAAATCGAAAATGTGTTAGTAGCTAAACCTGTAATGTTCCAGACATAACCAGTAGCAGCTGCTGAAGGTACCCAATTTGTACCGTTAAATACTAAATGATCGTTATTTACGGGGGCAGTTGATTTTGTATCTACGTCAAATAAACTACCTATTTTAGATAAATGAGACATTTTTAATTATTTATTATTTATTATTAATTTAATTTAAGTTAAGTTACGTTACTATTATAATATACGGTTTTTTTTTAAAAAAGCCACCATGTAACACCGTCAAATACAAACTCATATGCGTCATTAATTGATTTAAATGTAAAATTAGGTGAAAATCCATCTACAGTTGCTCCATTAGGACTAACTGTAACAGGATAATTAAGTGTATAATTTATACTAGGTTCATTTACAGGATCAGTTAAACTAGTATCTGTAGAATCTACAGCTTTAATTTTATATACATCTCCTGGACTAGCTCCGCTAGGTAATCTTACTGTAACTGGTCCTGTTGCAGAATCAACAATTACGTAATGATCTCCTACTGATAAAGTAAAACTTGCTCCTACAGCTGTTGGTGCAGCTAAAGTTCTAATTGAATAATTAGGAGTAGCTGCTATTGCAAATCTAGAGGCCGTATGAGTAACTGTACCTGTTGTAGTTAAATCATAATTAAATGTGGCAAAATCATGTGTTCTATTAGCCGTAGCTGATAAATCGGCTACTGCAAAATTTGTATCTCCTGAAGACGCTTTTAAATTTACTATAGTAGCGTCTACACCTGGATCTACATCAATTATAATACTACCATCACTACTATATAAATGAAGTTTATCATCTTCACATAGTAAATTAGAACCTCTACTATTATCAGTAAGAAGTATTGAAGCACCTGCTTGTACTGTAAAACAATTAAATATTGAATCTACAAACAAACCTCCATCAGAACCTAAAGTTAATAGGTTACCTGTATCAGAAGAAATACTCACATTTACTGTAAATACTCCAGATGTAGAGTTATAAGAGACTGTATTAGCTACACCATCTGTAGGAAGGAATAGAAATACAGGTATCTCAGTACTTTGGGTTGTCCCATCACTAAAAGTGATAGTTAAATTATCTGTACCAACAGTTGTTGGAGTATAAGTAAAAGAACTTACTAAAGGGTTAACCGGTACTGGTAATACAGTAGTATTCCCCGCTTCATCTATATAAGAAATATTAAAGAGCCCTGTCGTAGTGTCATCATAAGTAATGCTAGTTAAGGTTTCGCATGCCTTATAAATATCACAATCTATAGTATCGACATAGCAAGGATCTACCAATGCCAACAGCTTGGTGCCTAGCTCAGTTCCAAATATAGATAGAACTTTATTTTTATATGAATTTAAGTTCGACATAAGTCCCTAACTATAATTCTATTATTAAAGTTTAATAGGTGTACCTGCCTCAATACCCCAAAAACCTACCGATGTAAATGTAGCGTCTGTATCTGTTACGTAAATAATCCCACCATCAAAATCAGTAGTTGCAAATTCAGTAGCTTCTTCTGCTGTAAATTTATCTACTTGAAAAGGGCAACAAGGGTTTAACCAGTTAACTAATTTTCTTGACCATGGACCAAAAAAACCTTTAATACTAGTATTGATTGTTTTTGCTTGTTCGTCTTTAGTTATTCTAAATGCTGACATAATTGTAATATTTAAGTCTTAATTATAATATAATGTTTTTAATCCGTTTTTCCTATCTAGATGCTCTCCACCTTTCATTAGGTAATCTTTCTAAAAAGATTCTCTCTCCTAAAGAACCATTTGCTGTAATTGTTGTAGGGTTTAAAAATCCCCAATCCACATCATTTTTTGGTATTTCAATTATAAGACCTGCTTGAGGTACTAACTGCATATTTATTGCGTGATGTGAAGACTTGTTTAATAAAGTAGCAATGCTTACTGTACCTGACCCAGTTAAGTTAATAATACCTGCATAATTCTCTGGGTTATGCTCTCCAAAGTTTAAAGCTGCGGAAGCTGCCAGTGTAACTTCTATGTTACTCATTCTTTGATCACGATTGAAGGTTATAGGTAAAGGAGTTCCTGTAAAGTCATAAACTATTTGGTAAGGTTCCCACCAAGCAGGTGCTCTCATTCCCCTTATTACGTTATAATCTCTTGCATCCCAAGATGATTTGTCACCATCAAGCTCTTTTACTGTAACATTTCTAATCTCGTTGAGTTGTGCATAGCATGTATCAAATGTGCTGCCAGTGTAGCTAAGGTAAAATGACTGTAGGTTACCACACTTAACAAGGACTAACTGTCTCATCAATCCAAGTGGTATAATTGTGTTGCCATCAAGTTTACCCTCAAACAATTCTATTATGACTTCCCCTACTAGGAAGTTATTACTGATTACATCTGTACTACCTCCATACCCATGAAAAGCTATTGCTTGGTCTATTGTTTGCACACTTGCAGGAACATTTATTGTGTTAGACAATGTATTTAACCCTACAAACTCTTTGAAGTTGTGCATGTGTACATTATTTGCATTCAGTACAGTCACGTTATATATGTAACCAAGTGAAACAACATTAGCAATTACATCGCCAATTGCTCTCCCTATCTCAACATTATAAGAACTTGCATAATCCCCAAAAGTGAAATGGTCTGTAAAATCATCTACATTAGTAGCTGTTAATGTGAGTTTATTACTCCAAGAGTAAACACCTGGGAGTCCAGCAGTTCCAATACTAACAGTTGTGTCCCATAAGCAATATATTCCATCATGACTGTTAAAATCTGTTGCTAAATCTGCAGCCCATCTTCTGAATACACAATGTCTAAAATCTTGAGGAAGACTAATGTTCTTTTCAGTGTCAATTCTTCTTGTAATCATTCCCTTAGACTCTGCATCTACTAAAGCTCCCCATGCTGAATTGTCTGGATCATAAAATATAATATCTTTAGGATAAGATTCAGAAAAAGCTTGTTCATATAACTTAGAAGCTGTAGCTGCTCTCACTATAATTACTTCTGTAGGTATAGTTTTAGATTCAGTATTAACATCTGTCGTATTAGGAATAATATGAACAGTTTTATGATCAGTTATTCTATAAGAAGTCCCTTGTACTAATGAAGAAGAATCAATTAAAGCTAATAACTCTTCATAAGTTACAGATACAGTATTAATAGCTGATACTAAATTACTTTCACAGCATGGATCCAGTAAATTATATAAATCTCTACCGAATTCTTGTCCAAAAAAGCCCTTCATATTAGCCTTTATATTATTTTTTTGCGTTTGTTTCATTTTATATATTTTAATATGGTTAATACTTATAATTAATGTATTTAAAACTCTTTACATTGCTTTCCAACGTTTCTCGGATATTGGCTCTATAACAATTATTTCCCCATTAGTACCATTCGCAACAATTGAGGTAGTGTTTAAAAAGCCATAATCTACATCATTGAAATTTATTGTAATGGTTAGACCTGAAACTGGTTTTAAAACAATCCTTTGGTGTATTGGGTTCCAATTTGGTTTAGATGGGTTGAACGTGCTTATTGTTACCGCGCCTGAACCTGTTAAAGAAATTTGACCAGCAAACTGTTCGGCATCGTTACTTGCAACGTTCAAAACCATTGCCGAAATTGCTGCTTTTGTGATTTCAATGCTTGAATACCCTTTGACCCTGTTATAATTTAATCTTTGTGGACTTCCTGTATAGTCCAAAACTTGAACAACTGGTGGCCATGAGCCGCCATTCATAGACCATATATCTAAGTCAAGCCAATTGGTCTCTGGTGCTGAATCTGTATAGGCATTTATAATGACCATCCGATTTATATCCATCTTGACAATTTGACAATTTGCACCACCGAACATTGTGCCACTTACATTGACATAACTATGCTCAAATCCATACATTTGACCAATTTGAAACTCTTTTGTACTACCATCACCGCGTGTTATGGTGCTTCCCCAAATTGCGGATTTTGCCACCAAAACCACAAGGTGCATCACCGAAAGTAGCCCATCTATTGCGTAACTGTCTCCAGTTTCATATTTTATACCTGCTGGGGTTCCGCTGCTTATATTTATGGAGTTTGGTGCAGTTATTACGTTTGTCATAAATCCAGCAATTCTTACTCCTTCCAGAATACCGTGAATATGGACATCTCCTATTGCTGCAATTTCTATGTTTTTAACATATTCAAGCACAACCAAATTCGCTAAAATTCTTGTATCATAAGCGGCTACAATTTTAACGTTTGAACTATTGGCATAATCACCAAAAGTAAAATGGTCTGTAAAAGTTGCTCCCGCATCTGTTGAATTTAATGTATTCAAAGAATCATAAACCGTTGTTGAATCCTTACCAATTTCTATTCCAGAAGATTGCCACAGACACATTTCATCCACTCTACCATCAAACGAAGTCAAATCGGCCTCATATCTGCGTAAAACACAAGCCCGAAAGTCTTGGCACATATCAATATTTTGAACAGTATCAATACGGCGATAAATCGCACCTTTGCTATTTGCGTGAACCAATGCCCCCCACCAAGAGTTGTCTGGTGTGTAGTAAATTACGTCATCAGGATTGGACGGTGAATATGCTTCCGCTGCCAATTCACTTGTAGAAATAGCCCCTACAATTAATGGTTCTATTGGGATTATTAATTGAGTGTAACCATTCGCCAAAGTTCCTGAAATATCTGGTGTCGAACTGTAAATTATTTCCACAGAAAGACCGTTATAAACAGACGCTCCAGGAGCGGTTATAGTTACTTCGTTAAAAGTACCACCACCACCACCTCCTGGGTTTGTTGCCACAACAGTATATCCACTACCACCTGAATTAACAATTGATTGTAATTCATTAATCCCCGCGTCTAGGTCATCGCCACCAGAACCAAAAACATAACTTGCTAAAGTTACACCATCAACGTCTAGAGTAACAGTGTCACCATTGGCATACCCATATCCGTCTTCCCAAGTAAGGAAAGCGTTTGCATTAACTGTCGGTGCAGGTGACGTATTCACATCTGCGGTGTTTGGTATTAAATGCACCGTTTGGAAGTCTGTTATTTTATACAAACTTCCAGCCACTAAACTCTCGTTAGATATAAGAGTTTGTAATTCTGTATAAGTTACATCTACAACACCTTCTGCTGAAGAGCAGCAAGGGTCTAATAGATTTAATAACTTATTACCATATTCATTTCCTAACATCCCTTTAAGATTACTCTTAATAATGTTTTTTTGGTTGTTTTTCATAATTTTTATTTTTAATTTTAATAAAAATACTATTACTAAATTATTCTAGCAATAGCATTTTTTTATTTATTTTTATTTATTAACTTAATCCTGATATTGTTATATTCTGAGTATTATTAGACATCATATTATTAAGGTGTGTCGGTTACTATGTTCGCACTTGTCATATTGTACATTTGAAAGATACAACTAGCCTCAGTACCATTGTCTTGTAAGTAAGGATATGAATCTCCATCTCCCATTCTCCACCAATGCTTAGGTTCTGTTGTTAAAGTAGAATAGTCAAATGTAGAACCACTATTATATATATCAGATATGTTTGCACTTTGGTCACTATCCCATATTGCAAACTCGTCTATCTTTTCTCCGTTTAATGTGTTACCACTAACTAATTTACCCATTCTTAGGTTCTGACCACTTATAGCACCACTCCAACCGTAGTTTCCGTGACTGTTGTTAGTTGATTGGCTAACTCCATCTATAAATAATCCGAATCTACCATAGTAGTTACTTATATCTCCACTTGAAGCCCCTGTTGTTCCACCATCGTAAGTGTATGTAATTTGCTGCCAATCTCCAATAGTCAAAGCGTTAGGAGACTGTAGTCTAATATAGTTATTATTACTTCCGTACTGAAGTCTAAGTTTGTTAGTGCTTGTTAATCTCACTTCTACAATCCCTCCATTTGTAGTGTCATTTGAGCCATAATAAAATACAACCTTACTACCTGAAATGTTTGTTAGTTTTAACCAAAATGATATAGTCCAAGCATCGCTACTTCCACTACCATTTCCACTTCTGCCTAAAACACCATCCAACAAAGCAGCGTTGGCTCCTGCATAATCTTGATTACTAAACTGAATACTTTTTGTATTTGAGAAAGGAGGTGCAGAAACAGTTAAAACAATAGTTTCACTATCTTCTCCATTGTAGTTAATAGCTTTTACAGGTATATTGTAAGTTCCTACTGATAAAGAAGAACCTCCTATAAGATTTCTTATCTTACCCTCCACAGTTGTAATACCACTAACATTGGATAAATCCCATTCATAACCAACACCATAGTTAGCAGTCAATTCGTAGTTTAGAGTCTCTCCTTCCGTTAAACTTATAGATAAACTTGAAGTTATTATAGGTGCTTGACCTAAAGATGCTCCTGTGTTTTGAAACAATGCGTTTAATGTATTTATCTTCTCTGTGTCTGTTCCTGTAATTAAAGAACTGTCTACTGATACGTTATTTAGGTTTATATTTGAGTAGTAAGTCTTAGAGCCTGTTATAGAGCTTATACTTAAAGTACCTGAAGTTAATACTGCGTGTATTGTATTTACGGGGAAGTAGTCTCCTGTACTCATTATTATTGTATTATCTTTTGAGTCTAGGAAGAAGTTAAATTCATCCGTATCTGATGCTACTTGTTGACCTGTACTACCTAGCACATTACATTCAGAAGTTATGTAGTCAGCACAATCTTGGGCATTAGCAAACGAGTTACCGTCTGTGTCCTCAAAGTTAGCAAATGGTATATTAAAGAACTCATATACTGTTTCAGATTCAGATATTGTTCTAATATCATTCTTTATATTTATTAAGGTATTATTACTAGAATCAACCTCTCCACTTAAACAAGCGTTCCAATATACAGGGTTTGAAGAGCCTTGGAAAGTAACACAATTACCTGCTTCATTTCTTATTATTTGTATAGCCATTTATTATCTTATTACTGTTATTAAAAGTCCTAGAGGTTGAATTATTATAGGGTTATCTGATTTAATTGATGGAAGAACTAAAGCGTTTATATCTTCTTCTGAGGCTATCCAAGCACTAATCTCTACTCTATTTAAATAAGTTTTTGCTACAGAACCTGTCCCAAAGAATATAGGTTGAGAAGTTAGTGGGAAAGTAAATGTGATGTTATCACTAGCATCCCTATTACTATACCACAACGCAGGTTCAACCGTAGTATTAGCGATCTGTGGTATAATGTTAAAGTCAAATCTAACTCTAAGTTGGTCACCTACTCTTATGTCATTTAATTTTATCCGACCTACTGACCCTTCAAAACCTGTTCCAGAAGATGCAGGATATTCAGTATCAAAGTCATATTCATAATCCAACAAAGAGGTTACTCCGTCTGGTAAATAAGCTCCCTGAAACAACCCTATCCCAGTGTCTCCTGTTGGTACAGGATCAGTCCAATAAGGGTTATCTACTGCATCGTGTACAGCTCTATCTAAACTGAACACTTTAAAAGTTCCTGCAGCAGCATCTTCTATTGTGTAGTTAATACCAACTCCAGCTTCCCAAACATAATTATTGCCCAAAGGCTTACCTACAAATGCTCCTGTATGTGAGTAACCTGTTTTAGCTGTTGAAAAAGGAGAGTACGTAGATCCATCCCAAAAGTATATAGAATTACTGGATTTATCTATGTACATAGTACCTTCCCTACCTTCTGTAGGAAAGTCAGATATATTATCAAAAGACCTTGATATGTTGCAAATTCTATTACTAAGCCTTGTATCTAACTTATTTATTTGCTTGTTTATCTCCGATTTAATTATTCTCATTTATTTTAAATTTAACTCTTAAAGAATTACTATAATACTAAATTTAAACGATGCTAATTACTATCCAAGATACACTATTTTAATACTTTACGTTTCAGTATTTTGATTAAATATAAGCTTGTCTTTATCAGAATCTACATCTACATCTACATTTACATTTACAATTATTTGTGTATAATTTACACTTTTATCTGCTTGTCAGACGTACTAATTCATTTGCAAATGTACATGTATGTTAATATCTAACATCAAGTACTCGTACTAATTATAATATAAAGAAAAAACTGTAGAAAAGAAAGTTATTTAAACAGTTTCTGAGTCTCCTGCCATTTCTTAGGTAACCTATAAATTTGACGTAAAGCTGGAATAGCATCTAAAACTACTTTTGGTAGTCTAAGTCTTTGTCTAGATGTACCTTCATATAGGTATGGATCATAGGTTGACTGTACAAGAGCCTGAAGTATTTTACTAACATCAGTAAGTACTGAAGTAGCTGCTGTAGCATTCTGTAATATAGAAGTTGCCGCAGAAGGGTTCAGATAAGCTGACCAGTCTCTAAATCCTCTTGTCATTAGATTCTCCAAAGCAATGAGAACAGCTCTCTTCATTCTGTTCTTATCTTCATCATCATCTCCGGAATCATTAAGTGTAGTTAATAATAACATTAATGCAAAGAAGCTTCCTGTAATAGTAACTTCTCTCATCATTTTCTGTACGTTACGTTGTGTTAACTCATCTTTACCTTCTAGGTTCTTAAAGGCCCCCATTCTTCCTATAATTGATGCTTTACCTATGGCTATCATAGCCGCCTTAGGGTCAGGCTTGTAATTATCTTTAATCTCCTTACCGGTATATGGGTCTATCTCTCCCTCTACTTTTCTTTTCCATAAGTCTTTACTAAAGAACGATCGATAATAACCTTTTTGTTTGTGCCCGGTTAATGGATTCACAGCATCTACAAAGGTCTCAGTATCTACATCATATTCTTGGTATTTACCAAATCTATAATTAATCTGATTAAACATCCAAGATGATCTAAAAATACTTACAAGTACCCCTAAGTTACTGTTATTCAACTCTATAGGATCCGTCTTATCTGATCTTTCTCTTTGTTGTTTCATAACTGTAGTTAAGAATAGCTCCATGTCTATTTTAAGTTTCGTAGGTCTGCCCGCCGCATCAATAAACATGTTCTGATCAAAAGTATCCGGGAGTACTAATTTTCTCCCCTCAAATCTCATTACATCAAATAGTCTATGCTCTTCTCCGTTCTTATCTTTAATGATAAATTTCTTATTACCCCTTAACATAGACTCCATGAACATATAACCTATACTATCTCTAGCTATTTTATATTGATAAAAAAGAGCATTGTTTACTTTATCATTAAATGCTCCCGAAGAATCCAACTTAGATCCATAAATCTCATCAGTATTTAAATTAAAGAATTGTAACATGTGTTGAATATCATCCTTCTCAGTAAATTTAATCTTAGTAATCATAGATTTGTAACTAAGAGCTAAGTCTTTCATGGAGAAGTATAAGTCTGGATTAGAAGTAAGGCTCACAAACTTAGTGAATCCCTCTAACCATTCCACTGGTAATCCCATGGCATTGAATCCTAGTAATTTCTTTCTAGTAATGGAAGCTAGGAAGTTAACTATTCTTCTACCTGTGATGTGTTTAGTTGAGCCTATTAATCTTTCATATTCCTCTATGAGGTCCATAAGTTGCTGTTGCTTTTCTGACCGGTCTATTCTCCTAGTAGTTAAAGCTGACTTAAAAAATTCCTCATAAGGGACCGTTAGAGTCTTTTGCAACTCTTCAATTTGATCAGTTACTTTCTTAATAGCTTTTTTAGTCTTACGGCTATATGTCTTTCCCCCTTTAACTTTTATATCTCTAGGCTTCTCATAAAACGCTGCATTGAAGTGATTCTGCAGTAATAAGTAATTATTAGATAATCCATCTTCATACTGATAGATTTTAGTCTTACCATCCTTAGCCAGATCAAACACTCTTTTATCAGAACCATCAAGCTTATAAATCTTCTGCTTCTTTAAAAGACTTTTTATAGTTAAAATCTCAGAATGTATGTCTTTATACTCAGAGTACTTAATAGTATCTTTTACAAATGCGTCTAGAACTGCCTCTAAATTTAGACTTCTATCTTCCATCGGTATGTTAGTACCTAATGTATTTGTACGTAAGATTTCTACTCGGTCTCCAGTTATAGGGTCAATATCATATTGATCTTTCTTGACAGTTTCTTTCAAGTCAAAAGTTGCACCTACTTGTGAAACTAATCCTAAGGTTTTGGATATCTCCGGTATTGCAGTAAAAGGTAAAAAAGATTTTGATTCCCCTGCTAGAGGTTTGTACTTACTGAAAGTAGATTTTATGAATTCATACATCACCTTAGTAGGATCGTCTTCACTCAAATCTTCTATCTTTTTAAATTGTTTATCTAGATACTTTTCTGAAGAAACTTCATATGACAACGGAGCCGTTGAAGATTGACCTCCAGATGAGGCTATTCTGAAACTTCTGTTAGTAAAAATAAGGTCATGAGCCAAAGCAAGATCTTCTTCACTGGCAGCTGCAGTATTATCTAGAATTCGTTTTAGATTATTAGGATCATTTTTAGATGCAGTATTTAAGAAGTAATAAATAGTTTTGTGTCTTCTTTTTAAGAAATCGGTAACATTGTCTGAAGAGGACAAATTAAAATGTTCTGCTAAGCTTTTATATAGTTCTTTAAAATCTCTAGAGTGAGTAAATTCTGTTAAAATTTTATCTAGTCCTGGATCTTTATCTAGTTTAGCTCGTAACTGGCCCAGGTTATCTTTTAAATATTTTAAGTGTCTCTGGTCAGCTTCCTGATTAACTTCATAACTGTGATTGTTTTTAAACCAGTTTACTCCTACTTTTATTTGAGTAGGTGTAAGGGCCTTATCTCCGGATCCTTTTCTTACCCTTTTATCACTGTAATAACTATCATTGAATTTAGATATAAGCATGAACCCTTTATCAGACTCTTTTATGAATTCTGAGAATGCTCCTTCCTTCTTATCTAACATGCCGATACCTTTTTGCTTGTAAAAAGCTTTAAATATTGACTCAGCTTCTTCTACATAATCTCCTACCTTAGTATTCACAGTGGAGTCCGCCGTTCTTATCATTCTGTAAGCAGCTTGTATAAGAGGGTTTGTACTCTCAGCTGCGGATAAAGTTCGTCTTTTTGAGACTCCAGTGTCTGTAGAAGCTACTGGGACTAATAATCCTTGAGAATTATATTCTAATTTTAGAATTTTACCTGTAGTTTCTTCTACTAACTTGGCTCCTGTCTTAGATAAGAAGTTATAAGCGCTTGTAAGTGAACTATTAATAACACCTTCTACTTTAAATATCTCTCCACTTAATTTTGAATCATTATCTAAATCTAAGTATTGTTTAAAATTATTAATAAGTTCGCCGTGGCCACTCAATGCAGCATACATTTCTTTAATATCCTCTAATTCCAACCCTTCAGGTCTCTCTAAAAGATTTTCTAGGATCTGAACATCAGCATAAGCTTGCTTAATAACAATATCCATGTTAAAAGAGCTCTTTAAAACTCTTCTTTGCTTATCAAGGGATTTAGCTACAGATTGTAGTCGCGCCTTTCTTAATGGATTCTCAGTTTCTAATTTAGCTTGATTACGTATTCTTTTTATTTGCTGTTCTTTGGCTGCTAAGAAGTTAGCTAAGAAAGTATTTTCAAAATCTTCTTCATTCTTAAAATCTGAATCCTCATAAGTAAGGTCATCTTCTTCAGCGAGCTTTAGTTCATAAACATAAAGGGAGACTTTTCCACCATCTAACCATTTATTTACTACTGCAAAATCTTCATTAGCCTTATCTATTTTTCCTCCTTTACCTAAAAACTCTCTTAAGAATTCCTCTTTGGTTTTTCCTGAGGTCTCTAGATACTCATCTAAAGTACCTGTCTCTTTTAAGATTACTCTCACAAGTTTATCGTCTAATCGATAAATTCCTCCTTTATGGAAGTGGCGCCTAACTGTTAGTGTCTTATCATTGTTAAGAATCTTATCTTTAGAATACTTAAACGGCATGGGTAGTGCACTATCTAATCCGAAATGTTTATTAAGAACACTGTCTTTAGAGAATTCATTGGCCATCTGATAATCTGTGTCAGATAAGTCTAATCTATTGTCAAGAGTTAACATGTGACTAAGATCTCTCAAAGATGTCCCTAAAGGGATTTCTTTAGTAGTTATTTTTTTAGAAGGATCTTGAAGTAAAGAATTATAGAAATCTTTAGCATTAGCTGAGATTTTCTCCAGTATTTCTTTAAAGAACTTAAGTGCATTTTTAAATAGAGATAATTGTTCAGATTTTCCTGTCTGTGCAAGTTTAGCTTTACTTTCAGCTTCAGTTGTATACATACTTAGAAGTGTTGTTAAGAACTCCTTCATAAAATCATCATTCTTAGATAACTCTTCAACTGAACCTGTATATTCATACTTATTCTTAACAAAATCTACAACTCCAGATGTTTTTCCTGAATATTGCTTCACAAATTTAGTTCTGTACTCTTCAAAGAGCTCTCTATTGTTCTGAAAAATACTTTCAATAACCGGGTGCCCCACAATCTCATGCCATGGAGTATCCAAGTTAACTCTCTTAGAATTAAGATTAATATAAGCAGTACCTTTATTGAATGCTCCTACCCAGGTAGGATTTCCTTTAGTGAACTTAACTGGAATACCGGTCTTTTCAGATAGTCTTCTAGCCAATAAAACTAGATCCTCTGTTGCGTGTACTTTATGACTAGGCGTAATAGGATTAGTCAAGATAATTTTATTTTTATCTATAATTACATCTCTAGTCTCAAAGAAGTCTTCAGTGATTGTATCATTAACTTCTACTACATGATTAGTAGGGTTAATCTCTTTTAAAGTGAATCCTTGGGCCCCATTAAACATATTATTATTAATATCTTGAAGGGAAGCTTTAATCCTAGATACTCTATCCTCATAAGCTTTCTTGTTGAAAGCCTCATCAGCTTGTCTATCCTTTATTACCCAGAACTGGCCTTTGAATTTAGCTACACCTTTTACATATTTAGATATAACAAGCTCAGCACCTTTAGATGCTTTTTCTTGGAGATTTTTAGGAGTTTTATCTAAAAGAGTATCTGCTCTAAATATAGCTTCTAATTCTTCTTCTGAATACCACTCACCATTAAATTCGTATTTACAACTCATTATTTACAATCTTTTCTTCTTAAAGTATTTTTAAACTCTACAAAGGTACTAAATTCTTCTGACAATCCGTCTTCAGATGCACTGAAAGTTATATCATGAACTTTAGGTCCACCTTTTATTGTACCTTTTACTTCAAACGCTTTCCCTGGTAAAAAAGCCACTTTACTTGACTTAGTTTTCTTATTATCTTCTTTAACAGGATCGGCTTCAAATTCACCATCAAATTGATCTGAAGTTTTACTACTACCTACAATAGGTTCCACAGCAAGGTCCATAACAGCCTCCACAGCGTCATTAAGCAACGATCTTTTCCCTGGGAACAACTTAGCTATTAAGTCTAATAATCTCTTAAATAAGCCTTTATTTGCAGTTTCATATCCTGTGGTCTTCATAGACTTAAGAGAAGCTTGCATTTCAGGTTGAGTAGCAGCCATGGTTACAAACTCAGATAGTTTAATGAAACCATAGTACTTATTCTTCATAGTATTTAAATCTTTAGGATTTAATCTCTGAGCTATTGCTTCCATCAAATCTAATGTTCTCTCAGAGAATTCTCCATTCTCATAAGTAATTAAGTTACCATTCTTGATATCTTTCTTAAAGAAAGCAGATTCCTCTTTTATGATGCTTTCCATTTCCTTCAATAGGTTTACTAAAGCGTCCTGCCCTTCTCTACTCACTTTATCTAAAAGAGAAGAGGGTGTATAATCCCCAGTATTGCTTGCCTCTGCTTTAGTCATCTTAACTATAGCTTTAAATAGTACCGCTTCAAAAGTAGCCTCAGGTATTAATCTAATTTTAGCTGCAGATTTCTCTTGGAATAAGATATTTCTCTTGTATTCATTCCAAATCTTACTTACCTCTTGAGCATACTTACTATCTACATTAAGTTTTTCTAATGAGAATGCATGTAACATCTCATGTAGAATAACTCTTACTATTTCAGATTCCTCTGTAAGTTTACCTATGTTTACTTTAACTACCTTTGTACTAGGAGTATATTCGCCGTTCTGTCCTTTAATGTTAACTATTGGTTTTAATGTGACTCCATCAGGCATTGTTCCTTCCTTAGCTAATAATCCTGCTAAGGTTTTGTACATACCCTCTTCTAAGTTGGTTGATATTGTTGCTAATACTTCTCTAGGAGTTTTAGTCAGCATCATATCGTGGTAGAAAGTTTGTAACTCAGAAAGATTCTTATTATTGACTGCTACTTCCGGTTCTTTATTCTTTTCTAAAGGAGTTTTCTTTGTAACCTCTTCATTAGACTTATTAGCTATAGCCACTAAGTTATCTGAACCAGTTACTGGTAATACTTCCTGCTCTTCTTTTACTTCAAAACCATCTGAATTAAAGAAAGACTTAGTATTATCTTGTCCAAACTTGTACTCAGATCCATTATCTCTAGTACCTAAGTTATCTATTTTTTGGTAAGAAATGTATCCATGGTCCCCAGATAAATCTACCGAAGATAATTTTTTGTATACATTTAACTTACCCTTATTAGGGATATAGATAAATGGCGGTTCAGATCTATCACCATCATAAGGCACATTGAATTTATAAGACTCTACCTCATCATAAATTCGTAATCCTAAGTTCTTTCTCTCACCTTGTTGATAAGTATAAGGGATTTCAATTACATCTTTATTTTCTTGTCCTTTGAAGAACTTACTAGTCTTATTTACAAATATAGAATACTTAGGATAATGCTGGATAAATTGTTCCATGAATTGATCAAAATAGGCTCCATCCCCTAAAGATCCTGCATACTCATCGGATATAATATCAATTATCTTAAATTGTTTTAATGCTCCAAATGGAATATTTTTCACTAACCCAGAACCATGATATTCATCCATCTTAAATAAAAGAGTATAAGCAAATAAATCTTTAGCTAAATCATAATCTTCTTCAAATAATTCAGTCCACCCTTGAACGATATAATCCCTTTCATTCTTATCAGCATTTAAAGGAGAGTCTAAATCAATAGTTAATCTACCTCTCTCTAATTCAGTTACTAGTCTATTTAAGAAAGGGTTATCTAATTTACTCTTAGCTGTTAAAATTCTTTCCATAAACCCTACAGATGTTAATCTATCTTGAGCCTCTGAGTATGTTTCATTCTCTAATACCTGCTTTATGATATCTGGGTGAGTATACATATACTTTTTAATCTCTCTGTTCACTAGATCGATATCGGTTACTTTTAACTTTCTCTGTAAGTAAGCTTCTGCTTTCTTCTTAGTAGCTAAGTAAGCTGGAGTAGTATAAGGAAGTATAGGATTCTTAGTGGAGGAGAATAATTCTAAAGCTAACTTAGGTATAGAGTTATATATAGCTGTGGCCCCATCTTTTAAGTTTGACGCGTTGCTTATGTTTCGGAATTGGTCCCCTTCAATCTTATCTATATTATCAGAAACAACTAATGTCTCAGATAAGTTTTTAGGTAACCTTTTTGAAAGCGTATTATAATTACCTATAATTGTTAATAGATCGATAGAAGTATCATGTAAAGTAGCGAACTTCTGAAGTAAAGAAATATCCTTTAATGGTTGTTCTTTTTTATCTACCCCTGTAGCTCTATTAACTAAGTAATCTAAAGTAATTACTTCCTCTTTTAAGATTGAATTTCCGTCCTCATCATACCTCTTAATATCATTTTCTGCTGCAATATCCTTAACTAGGTCCCTGATGATTTTATTTATGTCTAAATAAATACTATTATCACCAAATGAGTTTGATTGGCTATCTAGCCTTTCGTATAATTCTTTTAAGATTGGTTGCTTCACAAAAGCTGATGCCCACACATGATCAAATCCTCTTTGAATCATTCCAGAATATGCGTTAAAGTTATGTGCATTAATACCTAGTAATCCTAATTTTTGATTTTTAGCATTATCCACAGCCTCTCCAATTAAATCCGAGATCAATTCAGAGATATTGTAAGTTTTACCATTATTAGAGAAAGTTCTAATCTTATCTAATCTCCAAGCTCCTTCACTAAGTTCAGTCCTGTCTACAGTTTCTCCGGATTCATCAACATAAGTATAAGGATTCTCTCCCTTCTTAACATTAACTGAATTCTTATAATCAATCTTATTGTCAGATAGAATTGTACCATCTTCTTTATGAAAGACTACAGAACTCTTTGCATATAGATTAGCACCTTGAGCCTTAGCATGAAGAGTGTTCAAGTTAGCTGACATACCTAGTGCAGACGCCCCTACTGAGTTAGAGAAGTGTAATCTCTTCTGATAAATATTTGAAAAGTTTAAAGGTAAACGTCTACTATCAGGAGCACCTTCTGTAATAGCAATAGCATTATCTACGTTTGAGTTATCAATAGAAGCTTTAATTCTTTCCTGGATTTCCTTATTAGTGGAACCATAGATAGCTTTATTCACATCTATCATCTTATTCTGTAAAATCTTAGTAGCATTGTCACCTTTGTATCTTACTAATCTTGCTGCTCCTAATGTAGATTTATTAAGTTCATTGATTTGCTCCATTGCTCTCTTATGCTCTCTATCTACAGTCCTTATATTTCGTATGATAGAAAGTTTTTCTTGGAACTCTTCATATTCTAGATATTTGCTACTCATGTAGTCGGACACTTGCTCATAGGATTTATACTCCTCAGTAGTCATTTGTTCTCTCAGCTGATCTCTATAAGATAACCATTGGTCAACTTGATCCTGATCTTCTGGAGTACGCTCTAGCTCATGGTTTAGCATATAACTGTAAAGCTTATCCACATCATAATCCGATCCCATCTTTAATGCTAGTTCAGCAGATACAATAATCAAATCACCAGCTACCTTAGGTAGGAATCCTACTATTTTTAGTTTCTCACCTGAGTTAAGAGATTGGAAAGGAATACGGAATCCTATAAACTCAAGTAGTTGAGGATCAATCCTTTCCATATCTAAGAAATCTCCATCCATGAAGTTCTCTAAGGAAGCTTTAAACAACCAAGGTAAAACTACTTCGTTAGGTTTTAATTCTGTAGGTTGATAATTCTTATCTGCAAATACTATAGAGTCTTTGTTAGATTCTATATCAGAAGATACTTCTCCTACGTTTGACCCTTCTCTCATTTTCATAAGAATCTCGGATCCCTGTACAAGAGACTTACCAGGCATTACACTTTTTACTACTCTATTATTGATGATAGATACTAGTACTGGTTCTATTTGAGAAACGTTAGGTAAGAAAGCTAGAGGCATTTGAAATTTACCGTCTTCCATCTCTAACCCAAATAAAGTATTCATAGAATACCCTCTATCTTTTCCTTCTTCTATTAGAAGTTCTGATAAAGCAGAAAGGTCAGTAATTCTACCTTCTGAGTCTACTCCTAATTCTTTATTTAATTCATCTACTCTTAATGACACCATGTCATTAATTATCTGTGCGTATTCTTCTTTAATTTGAGCTCCAGTTACACCTTCACTTATAATGTCAGAATCCTTGATATCAGACATAAGAAGTGTTAGCATCTGAGTAGACATGTTATTCTTAAACTTAGTCTCATCATAAGGTACTCGTAATTGCTTACCGTAGCCTGCACGATCGAATGTATGTATATTGTTAGTTAAGAAATCTGTATTATACTCATTCTCTTTTATAAGAGGTTGCGATCCCATTATTCCTTGCTTAACAGCACTAATGAAAGATACTCTATCTACGTTATTAGCCTTCATATCTTGTAGAAGAGCTCTTAAGTGGGAACCTTTTGGGGCCATAGCATCCGTAATAACGTAAGCAGATGACTTAATATAAGTATGAACAGAAGCTTGTAGCTCTTCATCGATCTCTGTGAATCTCTGAACCGGCTTAGCTGGCTGTAGTACTAATTGATTATAAAAACCTTTAGAGTTCTTAGCCTTATCTATAATACTGGCTTCTGAGGTATTAGCTCTTTCAAGTGCAGCTACAAATGTTAGGTCTTGATTATACCTATCCATCTCATACTGCTCTCTATCTAGTACGTAAAGACCTCCTAAATAATCAGCATAAGAGATATTTCCTTCAGCTAATTCCACTTTTAGTGCTTCTTTAGCAGTAACAAGTTCCTGAGCATCTGTTAAAGACTCATCCCCTTTAGCTGTTACTTCAGTACTAATCTTCTCCCAAGCACCCATGTCTGTAGCATAAGCCACATTATATAAAGGATCATCGAAAATGAATCTATCTCTAGAGGCTAAATAACCTGCAAGTCTTTTATTAAAATTCTTAAGTGTTGAATCTATACTATTAATTACCCAATTAGCTTTATCTTCTCCCCCTTTAAGAGGTTCGAATTTACCTGCTTGTGCAGGATCTCCCGTAACAAATGTAAACTCCATCGATGAAGCATATTGATTTTGTACAAATGATGCTGCGTAAGCATTAATTACTTTATCAAAACGGGTACCATTCATGTGCTTAAATAAGATACTAGCGGCCTCTCCTCTAGTTCTAGCAGAACCACCAAAAGCTTTACTATCTTTAATAGTAGTTTTGTTTAATACCCTATTAACAAAACCAGTAACAAAATCTCCTGAACTACTTACCATTGATAGATATTCTTTTTCAGGTTTCTTTTGATTTTGAGCTATAAATCCTGAGTCTCTTAAATCTTCTTTAACTTCTTCAATCTGATCTATAAACACTTGTGTAGTTACCTCTCTTATAAAGTTGATACTCTCAGTCTTAGACATCTCAGTTAAGTTTAGGGTACCATCTTTAGTATAAATTAAATCTCTATACTCTTTAGGGAGTAAAGCTGCATTCATCCAAGGTTGAGAGATAAAGAATTCTCCTGATCCTTGTTTTTTAACTGAACCATCTTTATTGTAGAATGTATGTGTCCCTTCAATCTTTTTATGATCTGGTAATGATTTATTTTGTTCCTGTATTAAAGCTACCCTCTTAGCTTCAGTCATAATATTATCCTGAGCTAACTCAAGAAACTTATCAGAAAAATGTATATTACCCTCTGCATCATAATGTAAAGCTGTAGGTATACCTCTATTATCCAATGATTTAGATTCAATTACTACTTTTTTCTTCTTGTCCGCAAAATTCAAAGGAATGATCTTAGTAGTCTCGAGACCTTTATTCATAAACCTGTGTTGCTGATCAATAGTATACTCGTAATCATTTGTCTTATTGAACTCTTTCTGCTCATTATTATATGCTCGGTTACCATGCACATAAGATATCGAGAATTGTTCAGCTAAAGCCTCCTGATAAGCTGCTTCTCTCTCTTGTACATTGCTTATTGCTGCTACTTGATCCAATGCTTCTTGTATGAATTTGGAACCACTAGCCATAACATCTACTGTTACAAGCTTAGTAGCATAAGCTAAATCTTTAATTTTACTGAATGCGTCTGATAAGAAATTAGTTCTTTCGTAAGTATTGAAATTCTTTCCATTTTCGTTAACATTACTTACTCCTCCAGTATTTCTGGAGTTGTACTCGTAACGTAAAAGAGATTTCATTTCTTTTGTATCAAAAATACGAGCTATAAGATCTGTATTTGATTCTTTGTTTCCTGCTTTTTCAATAGGAGTAAAGAAATATTTATTTAAAGCTTTTAGATTAACTAATTTTCTTTTTCTTAGATACTTATCAAAAGAGTTAGCTGATACACTAAATCCTACTTTATTAAGAATTTTAGCTATAGCTTCAGCTTCCTCAGTAATCTTTTCATATAAAGCAGTCTTATTTTTCTTTTCTTTTACCTTAATAAGGTTTAATCTAATATCCTTTAAAGTATCTAAGTGTTCTTTAAGTTCCTCAGTAACTTCTAAAGCTACCTTCTTATTAATATGATACTCATGAGTAGTAGAGTTATACTTACCTATCATACCTTCTTTATGAGCGTTTAATTTTAACTCGCTGAAGATATTGCTAATCATTTTTTTGAATCCACTATTGCGTCCTATAGATAATATCCTAACAATAATGTTCTTACCTAACTTATCAATAGTTAATACTTCTCTGTTAATGTGTGTTGTATTGAATGTAGTAAAGAAGTGCTTTCTCAAAACATGATTCTCTGAGTTCTTAAGCATTTTATATACTTGCTGAACATTAGCATCCTCTATACTTCCTACCTTCTCTAACATCTTAAGGAAACCTTCATTCCAATTAGAACTATAGTAAGTATCAGCTAAAGCTGTATAAAGTTTATCTACTAAATCTCTAAAGTTAGCAAGTTTTGGCAGACCTATAGAGTTAAATTCTACAACAGTGTCTGTACCATCAAACTTATGTGCAGGTATATAGTTAAGTAATACTTTAACTTCAGAAGGCATAGTTTTCATAAAGTCTCTTGTAGATTCTGAGTCCGGATCATACTGTAAATCTTCCATAGATTCTCCAGCATATTCTTGCTCAGATAATACAAAACCATCTTTACCTAAACCATTTAAATCTCTTGTGGCAGTATCATACAATTTAGTAAAATTGTCCTCCTCTGTTGCTGCTCCTAAAGATGATAATATATTAGAAATATAATCATGATCAGCTTTTTCCTCTTCACTAAGCTCGTCGTATACTTTATCTTCAATGAAACTTTCTAATAAAGTGATTTGATCTAACATTAGATCTAAAACTTGTTCTGAGGCTTTTGCGTCTTTAGTCTTATCCGCTTGAACTAAGTAAGCTATCATAGAATTCATTATATCTCTTTCCATCTTAAATGGCATAGTAGGTATAACTCGAGATCTATCTCCGTAATTCTTAATATGATTTACTTCTTCAAAAGCAATATCAAGCTCTTTATCATTCTTTTTAAGGAATCTCGCCATTCCAGCTTTCGCCATCCTATCTTTGATAGAGTCTTTAGTGACTTCCTTAGGTGCCGTAGTTTGTGGTGTTGGTT